>BNJT01002304.1_pt1 | contig 97836 bp, 150 predicted proteins | sample 8540491 | NCBI WGS metagenome assembly BNJT01 (sample SAMD00202455, study PRJDB9452) | human saliva metagenome | host: Homo sapiens | reverse complement strand
GTAAAAGAATAAATGGTTAATAAAGATAAAAAGAGAGTTTTTAAGAATAAAATCTTATTAAACTCTCTTTTTCTGCTATAGTTAAAAATAAGTGAGTTAGATTATTGCGATGTTCTATAATGGTGAAAGAGCCTTTTGTGGAGCTCTAGAACCATTATAGGCTGGCAAGTAATCGTTATATTTATAAAGCTATATTATATTTTTTTAAATCTGTATCTTTTATTCTTTTTAAAAGCTCTTTCTTTTTCCGATTACATAAAGTACATTGTATAAATCTGCTCCTTTTAGGTTCACCAGTTAGGACAGCTCTTATAGGCATAAATACTTTTTCCTGGTCCTTCTTGTAAATCATCAAGTAAAGAATGTAATAAATCTTTAGCTTCTTCGGCAGTAAATTCATTACTTTCCCATTTTTTTCTAATTTATCTATAAGTAATTTTATAGCTTTTCAATCCTACTTCGTCTTGTAAAGAGTTTAGAAGTTTTTTTCTACACTCTTTCTTTCTTTTTTTATCCATGTCTTCTTTTAACTTCTGGTAAAAGTGAATTCATCAACAAAGAAAGAAATTTAGAATTTTTTTAGCAATTTCTTTTTAAAGTTTTTTTGCTCCTTCTCTTTCGATAGCAACAATTTTTCTTTAAAGTTTCAAATTCTTTTATCACTTACATTTTCATTTTGCTAAAATATCCTTCTTGTACAAAGAAAGGAATAGTTAATCTTGTAAGTTCGTCTAAATCTTTCATTTTCATATGTTGGTTATTTACCCATCCAAGTTTTACAAGGTCAAATACTGGACCACCTAAAAGTAACTTTATCTATATTGAAGTTATCTTTAAATTCTTGTAAACTGAATATTTCTTGTCCATCACCATAAGAATATCCCATTAATCCTAAGAAGTTAACTAGACCTTCTTTTAAATATCCTTCTTCTTTATACCAAATTAAAGAAACAGGATTTTTTTCTTTTAGAAATTTTAGATCTATCGTCATTTCTTAAAAAGAGGCATATGTATAAATTCAGGAGCTTCCCAACCAAAAAGCTTTTATAAAGTTGGATATGTTTAGGAGTTGAAGGTATCCATTCTTCAGCTCTGATAACATGAGTAATTCCCATTAAATGGTCATCAACTATATTAGCAAGGTGATATGTGGGAAAACCATCAGCTTTTTAGTAAAACTTGGTCATCTATTTTACTATTTTTCAAAAAAACAACATCTCCTCTTAATCTGTCATGGATTACAGTTTCACCTTCATAAGGCATCTTTAATCTTATAACATAAGGAACTCCAGCTTTTAGTTTTTTTCTTCAATTTCTTCTTTAGTTAATGAACGACAATGTCCATCATATCCAGGAGGAAGTCCCATAGCTTTTCTGTCTTTCTCTTAGATTTTCTAGTCTTTCTTGGTCACAGAAGCAATAGTAAGCTCCACCTTTTTCAACTAATTCTTTAGCATATTTTCCATATAGATCAAATCTTTCAGATTGTCTATAAGGTCCGTAATCTCCACCTACATCAGGTCCTTCTGCATAGTCTAAATCTAACCATTTTAAAGCATCAAAAAAATCATTTGTTCAGAACCTTCTGTATATCTATTTCTATCAGTGTCCTCTATTCTTAAAATAAAAATCTCCATTATTAACATGGGCAAATGCAATATTAAATAATGCAATATAAGCTGTTCCAACATGAGGGTCTCCTGTTGGAGAAGGTGCTACTCTTGTTCTAACTCTTTTTACAATCAACACACATCTTTTTATCCTTCCTTTCGTTCTTAAATTTCTTACCCTTTTATTTTTATCATATAAATATAGATATTTTTCAAAAAAATATTTTTTTATAATTATTTTGAAATCATATTTTTTTACTTCATTATATATTTTTAGTAGTTCTTTCATCAGTAACTTTAGAATTTGGCTTTTAAAGAATTTCTACTTCCAAAAAGAACACTATTCATGATTTGATATTTTTTTCCATCAGTTGTTATAAGCTCAACTGAATTTCTATGAGCAATAGGAGAAAAAGAAGTAGTAAAGAAAAAGAAGATTTTTTTTCCTTCTTTAACTTCAGAAATATCTGAAAGAGGTATTTCTAAGTTTGTTATTAATTTTCTCATTCCAAAAAGCTCTTCTAAATTTTCTGATAAAAAGAAAGTCTTTTTATCTACATAACAAACTTCTTCAACAATTAAATAATTAAATAGTTCTCTAAACATATTTAGTACACTTACAAGAAATGCAATTAAAACAAAAAGTTAAAAGCCATTTTTTTCATTCATAAATTGTTCAATAATTATTGAACGAGTTTTATCTCCAATAAAAAAACAAATAAATAGCAGCAAAAATAAATGGAGTAAAAGGCCATAATAGTAATATATGAGCATAGATAAAGTAAAATTTGCTGTCTTCTGGTACTGGGCTAATTTTTTTAATTCTTTTCTTTTCATTTTTTTCCCCTAGATATTAAATGTATTTTCATTTTTTTGCTTCTGTTATTAGATCTTTAACTTCATTAAAAAAATTCTTTTTAGCTCTTTCTTGTCTAGTTTCAGTGTTTGTATCATTTTTTTGAACCTAAACGAAAGTCATTCATAATAGCATATTTTATACCATCTCTTGTTTCTATTTCAACAGAGTTTCTTGGTTTAAAAAAAGAAAAAATGGATTTAATTTTATTTTTTTCTGTACTTTCTTTAACATCACTAATTTCTCTTATAGGAATTTCAAAAACTTTTTATAATTTTTTTACTTCCTAAGAAATTTCTAGTTTTAGTGTAATAAAAAAACTTTATTTTTTTCACATAACAAACTTCTTCAGCAAAAAATACCATTTGCAATATAAGGCATAGTAGTAAAAAAAGTTAAAAAAAAATGCCATTAAGCCAGCAAATCCCAACAAATATTAGTGCAATCATATCATTTTTGAAATAATTCTTTTTATTCAAATAAATCATAAAAAGTTGCCATAGCTAAAGCCAAAAAAATGGTGCAAAAGAAAAAAATATATGCAGACATTTTTCCCCTCTTTATTATTTTTCATCCAATGGACGAGCTTTTAATTTCTTTCATTTTAAATACCTCCCTTTATACAATTAATTATTTTTTTATCCATCTTAAATATGAATTGATAAAAATCATCAATGCTTCCATCCATAACAGCCTTAACATTTCCTATTTCAGTATTAGTTCTATGGTCTTTTAACTAAGGCATAAGGTTGGAAAAACATAAGATCTAATTTGGTTACCCCAACCAATATCAGTTTGTTCACCTTGAATTTTTTTCATTTCTTCTTCTTTTTTTCTTTAATTCTATTTCAAGTAATTTAGATTTTTAACATTTTTCATAGCAGTTTCTCTATTACTAAGTTGAGATCTTTCTTTTTTTGACAAGTTACAACAACTCCTGTTGGGAAATGTGTTATTCTTACAGCTGAGTCTGTCATGTTGACATGTTGTCCACCAGCTCCACTTGCTCTATATGTATCTATTCTAATATCAGCAGGATTTATTTCAACTTCCACATTGTCATCAACTTCTGGAACAACTTCAACAGATGCAAAAGAAGTATGTCTTTTTTTATTGGCATCAAAAGGTGAAATTCTAACAAGTCTATGAACACCTTTTTTTCAGATTTTTAAATAACCATAGGCATTGATACCTTCAACTAAGAATGTAACAGATTTTTACTCCAACACTATCACCTTCCATAAAATCTAGCTCAGATACTTTATAGTTTTTTAGATTGCACCATCTAAGATACATTCTATAAAGCATATCAGCCCAGTCACAAGCTTCTGTTCCACCAGCTCCAGAATGTATTGTAACTATAGCATTATTCATATCATATTCGCCATCTAATAATAGATTTACTTCAAATTCTTCTATATCATATTTTAAAGTTTTGTGTTTTTCAATAAGTTCATTTTTCAAAAGATGTTTCCCCACTTTCAACAAAAATCTATTAAAAACTTCTTCATCTTCAACTTCAGTTGCTAATTTTTCATATCTTGAAACTATATTTTTTTCAAAAATTCATATTTTTTTGATAATTTCTGAACTTTTTTTCTTTTATCAGACCAGAAACCATCTTCAAAAGTTAGTTTTTTTCTAAATCTTTTATAGTAGTTTTTTTCTCTTTTTCTAAGTCAAAGAGACCTCCTAATACTATCAGTTTTTTTCTTTCATTTCTAAAAAAATTCTCTTTTAATTTCTAAAATATCCATTTTTCCTCCTAACTAATTTTAATCAAATTATAATAGCCATTGCAGTTGCATATTTCTTTGAGTGTGAAATAGCAATTTCAATTTGATAATTTTTCTTTTTACTCTGTATAATTTTATTTAATTTATCTGAAACAATGACATAGGGTTTTCCTAAATCATCATTTAATATTTCTAAAGTCAGTCAGAGCAAAATTCTCTAACTCCAGTTCCAATAGCTTTTTGAGATAGCTTCTTTTAGCAGAAAAATATACCAGCATAAGTCTCAGTTCTATTACCTCTTTTTACAATATTTTCTATTTCTCTTTGAGTGTAAAACTTTAGCTATAAATCCTTCTTTTTGAAATAGCTTTTTTTCTACTCTTTCAATCTCAATAATATCATTACCTATTCCTACTATCATAGCATTTTAAAAAAACCTTTCTAGTATTTTTCATTAGTAATTCTAACAACATCTTCATAACTCATATTTTTTTAAGTTCAGCTATTTTTCTTAGCTACTTCTTCTGTGTATATAGGCTCATTTCTTTTGTCCTCTGTATGGAGTTGGAGCCATATATGGACAGTCAGTTTCAATAACTAGATTTTCTATAGGGATTTCTTTTTACAACATCAACTAGTTTCTTGGCATTTTTAAAAAGTTAAAGACTCCACCTATACCTAGATAAAAATCTATCTATCATTCTTTTAGCACTTTCAACAGAACCAGGGTAACAATGTAAAAATTCCCTTTTACATCTGGATATTCATTTAAGATATTTATTGTATCTTCCATAGCTTCTCTTGTGTGTATAACAACAGGTTTATTAACTCTTCTTGCTAATTCTAACTGTCTTCTAAAAAAATCTTAAATTGTTCTTCTTTAGGTCTAGTCATCCAATGATAATCTAAACCAATTTCTCCTATAGCTAAAACTTTTGGGATTTTTTTAGCAAGTTCTTCTAATCTTTTTTTCAGCTTCATCACTGTATCCTTCAATTTCATCTGGATGAAAAGCCTATTACTGCATAAATAAAAGGATATTTATCAGCATATTCTACACTTTTTTTCACTACTTTCTAAATCAAATCCTATATTTACTACGAAATCTAATTTTTTTCTTCTATTCTTTTTAAAAAAACTTCTTCTCTATCAGAGTCGAAATTGATGTAAATTTAAATGAACATGTGAATCTATAATTTTCATTTTTTTATTCTTCCTTTCAAAAATTATTTTTATTTCTATTATAGCATATTTAGATAGACTAAAGTTATAAAGCACAGCATATAAAGGAATACTTTTTATATTATTTTCTAATCCAAAAATTTTTACTGGAAATTCTTATGCTATATTCAGGTTTATATCTATATATAGTTATCAAGGCTTTTTGAACGAGTATTATTAGAGAGACTTCACTTCTATTGGAATGATTTTACCATCTCTTGTTATTACAAAATCAATTTCTGACGTTCCTTCTCATTTTTCAGAAATATACTGTAATGTATATCTAAATGTATATTGACATAATTTTCATCATTCCTCCCTTAAAATCATTTAATTCATCTGAAGATAAAGTATCCTCAGGAATATATAGATATTTTTCAAATTTTATACCATCTACATACAAATTTTAAGGAGGAGGTATATTTCTGAATAGGGTAATATCTAGGAAACGTATATATTTTAGAAAGCAGTTATGACAAAATGCAAGACATGAGAGCATAAATTACGAGGAAAAATGCAAAACTCTTATTTTTCTTTGAAATTATAAGGAAGCTATATCTGTTTGATATATCATAGAATTGTGCTTTAGACATTTTAATTTATTTGATAGCATATTTTAAAGTATAGAAATCATTTTCTTAGTATATCTAATCAGTGATAATGCTATTTCTTTAAATTTGTACATAAGACATACTACTCATAAGTAGTACTTATAATATTCCATATCATGTGAGGATAATTAGGCAATGAGTTTTTCAGTATAAACTTGTTTCTAATTTGTTCAATTAATGTATCTTCCCACATTGCAAATAGCAAATTCTTCAATATGCATAGGATAAGGTAGAACGATTTACGAGGAAAGAAATCAAGATTTTTCTCTGTTATCAGTTTACTAATTCCCAAAAGGAAGCTAATAGAGGAAAAACAACTATAGATATTGCTAGCTTTAGAAATCTAAAGAAGAATAGTATTTACCTAAAATGAAAGGATGATTAATGCTGCGATCATATAATGTCTGTAAAGTACTACATCAAAAATTAGTGTTTTTTTCTTTTACAATAGTTTGATCAACTAATCTGGAAAGAATAGGAATTAAATAGCTAGGTTCTATATTTTTCTTCAAATGTTTCCTTTTAGTTTAGGATTAGTTTCAAAAATTAAAAGTAAGCAATATTTTCATATTCAGATTTTTCCAAAAATTTAAAATGGAATATGTCTTACCAACTTGTCTTGCACCTTGAATTAGTAAAGGTTTTCTATATGGACTATTTTTTTCCATTCTTTTTAAATATTCAAAAAAATTTTTTTCTATACATAAACTCACCCCTTTTTATACTATTATATCACTATTTAGAAAAAATGTAAATTTTAGATATGAAAAATTACATTAAAAAAATGTAAAATAGAGATAAAAAAAGGATTAATTTCTATTTATTTAAGAAATTAATCCTTTATATATTTACTTATTCATATTTTTTTTAATAATGTTAGCTAGTCTTTCTTCATTTTTTTGGTAAAAATGTTTTTGACTATCAGTTGTTGGTGTATACCAAGGTTTAGAACCGAAATATTGTTGATATTTCTTTTTCTTAAATCTGTAACCTCTTCTTGCATATAAAGTATTTCTAATTATAGCAAGTTCACTAGAAGAGAAATTATATAGATATGATTCATTTCCTCTGTTGATAACTTCATCATAAACCTGTTCTAAAAACTTGTAAATCATAGTCATCATAAGCAGAATATTGTTGAGTATTTTGTACTTGATTTACAGTATTTTTGTTGAGGAGCAACATTGTTGTTTGTCTCAGGAATACTTTGTGGAACAGTAGTATTGTTCACTGGTTCAGGAACAGTTGTTACAGGAGTATTTTTCAACTGGAGGAGCTACTTCTGTTGTAGTAACTGGCTCAACTACTGTTGTTTGTGCTTGAGGAGCAACTTGGTTAGTATCATAATTAACTTGAGTATAATAATTTTTTTAGGTCTCTTTAAACCTCTTCCAATACTTCTAATAAAAGAAATTACACCAGAAGCTAAGAAAATCCAAAAATATTAAAAGTTATTCCTAAAATAATTAATTGAGTTTTAGTACCAGCTTTCATATTACTTTTTCTTTTTTAGAGCTATGTTTATATTAGATTTTTTTAGCTTGATTGTTTACTTTTTTTGATTTCTTTTCTTGTACTTTCTTTTGCATCTTCTGTTTGTTTCGAGTTGTTTCATCATTTGTTTCTAGGTGACTTCAATGTTTTCATTATTAAAGTTCTTGTTTTAAAATCATCATTATTATCGTTCAAAAATAATCCCCCTTATTAATATTTATGTTTGTATTATAACATTTTTTTAAGAAAATGAAAAAGGAAAATGAGAAAGATTTTTTTTAAAAAAAGTAAAGATAAATAAAAAAATATTCTAATTTTTACAATATATGCTATAATTGAAAAAAATAAATTATTATAATTTTATTTTATTACAAAAAAAGATTTTACAGGAGGTATAATATGAAAAAAATAGTTTTTATTTGTCTTTTTATCATTGTCTTTACTTTGTTTTTGGTGAATGGGAGTATATAGAGGAAAATAATTCTGTTAGACTAGTACAAGAAAATACTATGATTACTTTAGCAGATGGTGGAGGAGGAGTGAAAAACACCTATTTTTTTCATTATACTTTAGAAGAAATATTAGACTCAAAGAAACCTATAAATACTTATGGAATAGAGATAACAGTAGATGAAAAACCCTGCTATTAAAGCAAATGCTATGGTCATGTATAGAGTAATGAGATTTCCTGTAAAAGGTGTGACTACTGATGAAGAAGTATTTAATGAACTACTTCCACAAATGCAAAATGGAAAAAAATGATGAAAAATTAAATTCTTAACTAAAAAAATATTCAGATATTCTTATAGAAATACCTTTAGATAATTTCAATGAAAGCTATCAACAAATGAAATAAAAATACACTAGATAGGAATTATTAAATTTAATAATTCCTATTTTTTTATTAAAAATTATTTTCTTAAAAATTTAATGTACAAAATTTCATTTTATATGTTAAAAATATTATAGTTAATGAGGTGATAAAATGGAAAAAGAATATACCCCAACACATTGCCATAATAATGGATGGTAATGGAAGATGGGCAAAGAAAAGAGGTTTAGCTAGAAGTTTTGGACATATGGAAGGTGCAAAAATCATTAAGAAGAGCCTTAGAGTATTTTACAGAAATAGGTGTAAAATATTTAACTGTCTATGCCTTTTTCAACTGAAAAATTGGTCTAGACCAAAAGATGAAGTTTCAACTCTTATGAAGTTATTTTTTTAAAAATATAAAAAAAGTGAAAGAAAAAAATATGATGAAAAAATAAGATTCGTTTTTTTGTTTCAGGTAGAAAAAAATAATATTCCTGAGAAGTTGTTAAATGAAATTGAAAAAAATTAAAAGAAGAAACAAAAAAATAATGATAAAATAACTTTAAATATAGCATTTAACTACGGAAGTAGAGCAGAAATAATAGATGCAGTAAATGATATTATTAAGGATGGAAAAGAAAAATATAACAGAGGAAGATTTTTTTCTAAATATTTATATAATGATTTTCCAGACCCAGACTTGTTGATAAGAACAAGTGGAGAAATGAGAATATCTAATTTCTTGTTGTGGCAAATAGCTTATTCAGAACTTTATATTACAGACACTCTTTGGCCTGATTTTGATGAAAAAGAAATAGACAAGGCTATAGAAAGTTACAATCAAAGAGATAGAAGATTTGGAGGAGTAAAAAAATGTTTAAATGGAATAGAGTTTTAGTAGCACTGATAGGAGTTCCATTATTATTCTTTGTCTATATGGGAGAGGCCTTTTTTTCATATGAATCTTCAAGGTTTACCTATGTTAATATTTACTAATTTAGTTGTTGCCATAGGAACATATGAATTCTATAAGATGGTAAAAAAATATCAGGAAAAAGAAGTTTATGATAAATTTGGGATTTTAGTTTCAATTATAATTCCAAACTTAATTTATTTAGCAAACAGAAGTAAGTATCTAGATCAAAGTATGGTAGGACTTGTTATAATAATTGCAACTATGTCACTACTTATATATAGAGTTTTTTTAGAAAATCAGATAAAAGGAACATTAGAAAAAAAGTTTCTTTTACAATTTTAGGAATAGTATATGTATCTGTATTTTTTTCTCAAATTATAAATCTTTTATTTTATAGGGAGCAATATTTCCTTTTTGTTTTACAAGTTTTTGGTTTGGATATCAGATACAGCAGCAGGAATAGTAGGAGTTGCAATAGGAAGAAAAATTCTTTAAAAAAATGGTTTTTACAGAAATAAGTCCAAAAAAATCTGTTGAAGGTGCTTTAGGTTCAATTATTTTTACAGCTATTGCTTTTTGTAGGAATTGTTTCATATTTTGAAAAAAATCAAAGATGTTAGTTTAGAAGAAGGTGTTGTAGCCTTTTTTTAATAGGAGCCTTTATATCAGTTGTGGCTCAAATTGGAGATTTAATAGAATCTCTATTTAAAAGAGAATGTGGTGTTAAAGATTCAGGAACTATACTTATGGGACATGGAGGAATACTAGATAGATTTGATAGTATGATACTAGTATTACCTTTTTGTAACTGTAGTTATATATTTCTTTCATTTATGTATTAGCTATAAATATGGAATTTAGATAAAGGAATGAGAAAAAAATGAAAAAGATTTTTAATTCTAGGTTCAACTGGAAGTATAGGAACAAGTGCTTTAGAACTTATTAGAAATAATAGAGAAGAATATCAAGTTGTTGCTATAAGTGGTAATAGAAATATAGAGTTGCTTAAGAAACAAATTGAAGAATTTAAACCTTTAGCTATATATGTAGGTGCTGAAGAAGAAGCTGTGAAAAATTAAAAATGAATATTCTTTTTATAGAAAGATATCTATTTTTGGAGAAAAATGGTTTTAGCAGAACTTGCAAAGAATAGTGACTATGATATTATATTGACAGCAGTAAGTGGGAGCTATAGGTATAGATGCCACAGTGGAGGCTATAAAAAGAGAAAAAGAGAATTGCTCTTGCAAATAAAAGAAACTATGGTATCAGCTGGGACATATATAAATAGACTTTTTAAAAAGAATATCCAAAAGGCAGAAATTATTCCTGTAGACAGTGAACATTCAGCTTTATTTCAATCTCTACAAGGTTTTCAAAAAAAGAAAAATGTAAAAAAATTAATAATCACTGCAAGTGGTGGAACATTTAGAGGAAAGACTTTAGAATTTTTTTAGAAAAATGTAACAGTGGAAGAAGCTTTTAAAAACATCCAAATTGGTCTATGGGAAAGAAAAATAACTATAGACTCTTCAACTTTGGTAAATAAAGGACTTGAAGTTATAGAAGCTCATGAGCTTTTTCAATGTAGCTTATGATGATATAGAAGTTGTTGTACATCCACAAAGTATAATACACTCTATGGTTGAATATGTAGATGGTAGTATTATAGCTCAAATGGGAGTTCCTAGTATGAAAAACTCCAATACTATATGCTTTTTTTCTTATCCTGAAAAAGAATTCAATGCATCAATAGATTTTTTTAGATTTAATAAAAAACTAAAAACTTTAACTTTTGAGGAAGCAGATAGAAAGGTATTTAAAGGTATAGACTTAGCATATAGAGCAGGAAGAACAGGAGAAACTATGCCAACTGTTTTTCAATGCAGCAAATGAAGTTGCAGTTGAGCTATTTATGAGGAAAAAATAAAATTCTTAGATATATATAGAATAATTGAAGAAGCTATGGATAGTCATAAACTTATATCTTTAGATACAGATGAAGCTTTATCTATTATTAAGGAAGTTGATAAAGAAACTAGAAAGAAAGTGAGAGAGCAATGGGAAAAAAATAATAGTCATTGAAGGAACAGATTCAAGTGGAAAAGAAACTCAAACTAAATTACTCTATGAAAGAGTAAAAGAAAATATATGATAAAACTATAAAAAAATATCTTTTCCTAATTATGATAGTCCAGCTTGTGAACCAGTGAAAAATGTACTTAGCTGGGAAATTTGGAACAGATGCAACTAAAGTAAATCCTTATCCTGTGTCTACTATGTATGCCATAGATAGATATGCTTCATTTAAGCAAGATTGGGAAAAAAATACTATCTTGATGATTATTTAATAATAACTGATAGGTATGTAACTTCAAATATGATTCACCAAGCTTCTAAAAATAAAAAGATGATAGAAGCTAAAGATGAGTATTTAAATTGGTTAGTTGACTTTAGAATACAAGAAAAAAATGAAATACCAGAACCAGATATAGTTATCTTTTTTTGAAAGATGCCAACAGATAAGGCTAAAGAGCTTATGGAAAAACAGAAAAAAATAAGATAGATGGTTCAGAAAAAAAGATATACATGAAGTGAATGAAGATTATTTAAAAAAATCTTATGATAATGCAACAGCTATTTCAAAAAAATATTCTTGGTGTGAAATAGAATGTGTTGAAGATAATAAAATTAAAAACTATTGAAAGAATAAATGATGAAATTTTTCTCTAAAAATAGAAGAGTTAATAAAAATAAATATGTGTGATATGGAAGTGAGATTACTCTTAGTAGTCTTTTAGTTGGGAGGATAAATGACATTTTTTTAATTGCAGTTGCCATGCTGGGTTTAATAATATTTCGTGCATGAGCTAGGGACATTTTTTTAACTGCTAAATTTTTAAAAATGCCTGTGAGTGAATTCTCAATAGGTATGGGGACCACAAGTTTTTTTCACTTGATACAAAAAGAAACAACATATTCCTTTTAGAGCCATTCCAATAGGAGGATATGTTAATATTGAGGGAATGGAAGTAGGGAGCCAAGTTGAGAATGGTTTTAATTCTAAACCTGCATATCAAAGATTTATAGTTCTTTTTGCAGGAGTTTTTTTATGAATTTCTTGACAGCTTTCTTAATTATATTCTCAATTGCTCAAATGAGCGGTAGAATGGAATATGAAGAAAAAAAGCTATTATAGGTGCTCTAGTAAAAAGGTGGAGCAAATGAACAAATATTAAAAAGTTGATGATAAAATTTTTAGAACTAGATGGTAAAAAAATAACTTTATGGGCAGATATACCTGAAGTTACAAAAGAAGCTTTTAGATAAAAAAGAAATTTCTGCTATAATTGAAAGAGATGGAAAAAGAAGAAAAACTAGTTTTAAAAATTGACAAAAAGATGAAGAAAAATAATAGAGTAGTTCTAGGAATATCTCCAAAAATCTAAAAAAACAAATCTTTCTTTTTACTGAAAGTCTAATCTTTGCAAAAAAATTCTTTTTGTATCTATTTTAAAAAGATACAGTAGGGAGGGACTTTTTACACTTTTTTTCAGGAAAAGCTGATTTAAAAAGAAATTAGTGGACCTGTTGGAATACTTAAAGTTGTAGGGAGAAGTATCAAAAATTTGGTTGGACTTCTATAGCAAGTTTAGCTGTTATTCTTTCTATAAATATAGGAGTATTAAATTTATTACCTATACCGGCACTTGATGGAGGAAGAATAATTTTTGTACTTTTTAGAACTTTTTAGAATAAAAAGTTAATAAAAAAATGGGAAGAAAACTTGCATAAATTCGGTATGGTTGTCTTATTATTTTTTTTATTGTTATGATTAGTGTTAATGATGTCTGGAAACTTTTTAATTAATTTTTTTCTTGAAAAAAATACAAATAATCGGTTATAATACATTATGATATTAAATTAAAAATTGATTTGTTTTTGGAAAAAGGAGGAATAAATATGAAAAAAATGCAATATTAGCAATTTCAGAAAAAGAAGGAAATACTAAAAACAAATAAGAAAAAGAATTAGCAGAAAAAAATATGAAGTAATTACCTTCAATAATTTATTAGATGCAATAGATATGGTAAGAGAAAGTGACTTTGATTTAGTCTTACTAGACAATGCTTTGGAAGGAGTTACAGTAGGAGAAGCTAAGAAAAAAATTAGCTAGTATAGGGAAAAGAATTTCGTAACTATAGCCCTAGTAGATGAAGTTAATGCTGAAACAACAAAAAGAATTAGAAAAATTCTGGAATCTTTGCTTATTTATTAAAAACCAATAAAAAGTTGAAGATTTAGATGCAATAATCCTACCTTCTTTAAATGGTTTAGAACTAATAAAAAGAAAAATAAAAGATTAGAAGAAAAAAATTAGCTGTATTAGAAGAAGATACAGATATAATAGGACAATCAGCTAAAATTAAAGATGTTAGAAATCTTATAGAAAAAAATAGCTGATAATGACTTACCAGTTTTAATAGTTGGAGAAACTGGAACAGGTAAAGATATAATAGCTAAAGAAATTCACAAGAAAAGTGAAAGAAATAAAGGAAGATATGCTCAAATAAGCTGTGCTTTTATATCCAGGTGAACTTATTGAAAGAGAACTATTTGGTTATGAAAGAGGAGCTTTCATGGGAGCTAATGCAAGTAAAAAGGACTTTTTAGAAGAAATTGATGGAGGAACAATATACATTGAAGACATTTCTAAAAATGGATATAAAAAAATTCAATCAAGATTCCTAAAAAGCTATTGAATATGGTGAATTCAAAAGAGTTGGAGGAACAAAAAGTAAGAAAAAAACTAATGTTAGATTCCTAGTTGGAACTGACATAGATTTAAAACAAGAAACAGAAAAAAAGGTAAGTTTAGAAAAAGATTTATATCACAGACTAACAGCTTTAACTATAGAAGTTCCACCTTTTAAGAGAAAGAAAAGAAGATATTCCTGTACTAGCTAACTATTTCTTAAATAAAATAGTTAGAATATTACATAAAAGAAACTCCAGTTATTTCAGGAGAAGCTATGAAATTCTTAATGGAATACTACTATCCAGGAAACATTATGGAACTTAAAAAAACTTAATTGAAAGAATGGCATTATTATCTAAAGATAAAAATTTTTAGATGTAGATCAATTACCATTAGAAATTAAGACTAAATCTGACATCGTTGAAAAATAAAAACAGTTGTTGGAGTAGGGATCCATTAAAAAGAAATATTAGAACAAGAAATTTATAGTTTAGAAGAAGTAGAAAGAGTTGTAATTGCTATAGCATTACAAAAAAACTAGATGGAATAAACAAGAAACATCTAAGATCCTAGGTATAGGGAAGAACAACTTTGTATGAAAAAAATTAGAAAATATGGTTTTAGATACAAAAGTAAAATTAACTAAAGTGAGGGAAAAATAAATGTCAATAAGAAAATTTCGTAAACAGATGAAACCTTTTTATCATTGTACTAACAGTTGTTTTTATATTATCTCTAGCATATGGAGGATATGAAAGCTTTTAGAACAAGTAGAGCTAATAAAAAAAGCTCAAGAAGCTATGCTTTTTAAATAAAGATTATATACAAAAAAATTGATATAGAAAGAGCAAAAGCAAGAAGTTTCAAGAGCGTATGCAGAAACAGTTGACAAGGATATAGTAGATATAATTGCATTTAATGATGTTATAGATAAAAAAATTAACATTAGATCTTGCAAAAAGTCTAAAAAGTAAAGGTTCCTAGTTCAGAAGTTAATGCACAATACGAAGAGCTTGAATCTTCTATGGGAGATAAAGAACAATTTAGAAGAATGTTACAAGTTCAAGGGCTTACTAAAGATTCTTTAAAGAATAAAAATAGAAGAAAAATTTATTAATGCAAAAAAACTAGAGAAGAATTTTCAAAAAAATATAAATCCAACTGATGAAGAAATAAATGCTTACATGTCATTATATTCTATCCCAAGTGATAAGAAAGAAGATGCAATAAGCCTTTATAAAAATGGAAAAAAAGGTGAAGAAGCATTTAAATTAGCATTTAATTAAAAGCTAGAAAAAGAAATGCAAATAAAGGATTTAGCTCCTGAATATGAAAAATTTAGTTGAAAAAGTTTCTTATGAAGAAGATGGATTTAAAGTAACAAATCTTGATTTAGCTAAAAATTATGGCTACTTTCATGATAAAATCAAAAAAGCAACTAAAGAACAAGCAGAAGAATTAGCAAAAAAATATGATAGCTAAACAAATAAAAAGTTGCTAAAATGGCAAAAAGAAAAAAAGGTGTTAAAGTAAACGAAGAATTAGACCTTATGTCTCAATTACAAGAATATACTGTAGGTCTTTCTGAAAAAAGTAAGAGAAGAAATAAAACCTACTGATGCAGAATTGGAAAGTTTCTTTAATGCAAATAAATCTAGATATAATATACCTGAAACAGCTGATGCAAAATTAATTTTTCATAACTGTTAAATCAACTAAAGAAGATGATGCAGTAGCAAAAAGCAGAAGCTGAAAAAAATTATTAGCTGAATTAACACCTGAAAAACTTTTAGTGAAAAAAAGGAAAAAGTATAGGAAATAATCAAGATATTATCTATCAAGATTTAGGAACTTTTTGGAAAACAAGCAATGGTTAAAGAATTTGAAGAAGCATTGAAAGATGTTCCTTCAAATACTGTAATAAATAAAGTTATAAAAACAAAAATTTGGTTATCATGTTGTTTATGTAAAGAAAAAAATGATAACAATCAACAATGGTCAGCTGAACATATTTTAATCGTTCCATATCCATCTGATAAAAACAGTGGCAGAAAAAGCTTGAAAAAGTTAGATAAACTTAAAGCTGATATAGAAGCTGGAACTGTAGCTTTAAATAACAAAAATAGATGAAGATGTAATTCAAAGTTTTGATGCAAAAAGGTATAACTCCAGATGGAATAATTCCAGATTTTGTTTATAGTCCTGAAATAGCAAAAAGCAGTCTATGAAACTCCTTTAAATAAAGGTTGGAATAATAAATCCTAATAAAAGCTACTATAGTAGTTTTCCAAAAAAACTAAAGAAGTTAAAGCAGAAGAAGCTAATTTTACTAAATTAAAAGAAGAAGTTAAAAAAAGATTATATAAATAGACAAGTTGGAGAATATATGTCAAAGTTATTCTAAGACTAAAGGGGTTGTTGTGATACAATAGCCCCTTTTTGTATCTTATTTTTTTGGAGGGATTATGTATTTTAGAAATGAGGATATAGAAAAAAATTACTAGATAGTTTGAGAATAGAAGAAGTTGTTGGAGAATTTGTTGATTTAAAAAAATCAGGTTCAAGCTATAAAGGCCTATGTCCTTTTCATGCTGATACCAATCCATCATTTTTCAGTAAAAACCTGAAAAAAAGATATGTAAATGCTTTTGTTTGTGGTTCTGGTGGAAATGCAATAAATTTTTATTCAAAAAAATAAAAAAATATTCCCTATATGGAAGCAGTAAAAAGAACTAGCACAAAAAAATATAGAGTTAATATAAAAAGAGTACAATGCTAAAAAAATACAGATATAGATAATGAGAAATTCTATCAAATTATGGAAGATAGCCATAATTTTTTTATGGATAAGATATTTGCACAAGAATCAAGAACAGCATTGAATTATCTATCAAATAGAGGTTTAGATACAGATTTAATAAAAGAACATAGACTTGGTTATGCCCCTGCAAAGTGGTCAGAACTATATGATTTTTTTGAAGGAAAAAAATTATAGTGATGAAGATTTATTAACTTTAGGGTCTTATAAAAACAGAATGAAGAAGGAAGAATTTATGATACTTTTTAGAAATAGAATAATCTTTCCCTATATACTCTATTAGCAATAGAATAATAGCTTTTGGAGGAAGAAGTTTAGAAAAAGATGATACTATACCAAAGTATATAAACTCACCAGATACTCCTATTTTTTTAAAAAAAGGTAAAAAAATATTTATGGTATTGAAAGAGCTTCAATATAAGAAATAAAAATTATTCCATTTTAATGGAAGGATACATGGATGTATTGTCTGCTAATATTTTTGACTTTGATACTAGTATTGCTCCTTTAGGAACAGCTTTAACAGTAGAGCAAGCTCAGTTAATTAAAAGATATTCATCTAATATTTTTGCTATGTTTTTGATATGGATAAGGCAGGAAAAGTCAGCAACAGAAAGAGCTTCGTTTATACTAAAAGTCTCAAGGATTTAATATAAGAGTTTTACAATTTGATGATGCTAAAGATCCAGATGAGTACTTAAAAAAAGAATGGAAGAGAAGCTTTTTTTAGAAGTTGTACAAAAAAATCATTAGAAATTTTTTTGATTTTTTTATATGAATTATATTCAAGTGAATATGATTTGACTAATATCATAGCAAAAACAAAAATTTTATAGAAAGATTTAAAGAATTCTTTTGCATATTTAACTACAGATTTAGAAAAAGAAATGTATTTAAAAAAATTTATCTGAAAAAGATAGATATCAACATAGATATTTTGAGAAAAAACTCTAGTTGAAGAAAAATAAAAAAAGAAATTTATTGTTAAAAGATTATATAGATGAAATTGAAGAAAAATCAATAGAAAAAAAGAATTTAAAAAAAGGCTAATAATCTTGAACTTTCAATAGTTGAAATGCTATTAAAAAAAGCCTGAAATACTATGAGTTTTTTTAAAAGATGAGAAATTTGAAAGTGATATAGCAAATAAAACTTTAAAATTTTTTTGAAGAAAAAAATAAAGGAAAAATTTTTAATTTTGAGAGTAATAACCTAATGAGAGAATTTGAAAAATTATATAAGAAATGATAATGAAAGTCATTCAGAGTATATAAATAGTAATATTGCAAGAATAATATTAAATTATGTTATAGATACAGAAAATACAAATAGAAGAAAAAAAGAATTTCTAAAAATTATTTAAAAGATTATTTTTAGAGTTAAAAGTAAAATTAAGAGATAAAACTGAAGATGACTTTTCAAAAAGATAGTATATTTTTTTCAAAAGTTTAAAGATAAAAATAGAAAAAAAGTAAAAGCATTGAAGAATTTATAGAAATCTATAATTCATTTAAGTATCTTTTTAACATTAAGTTTTAGCTAAGGGAGGATTAATAGTGAAAGAGATAATAAGAACAAAAAAAGGAAGAGAGTTCGTAAACGAAGTAAGAGAAAAAGAAAAAAAGACAACTTATGAAGAAATAAATAAATGTTTTCAGTAAAAGATTACACTGAAGAACAAATAAATGAATTAGTTAAAAATTTTTCTTAGAAGAAGGAATTGAAGTCTTTAAGTGAAACTGAAACTAAAAGCTAAAGGTAAAAACAAAAACTAAAAGCTAAAACTAAAAACTAAGTCAAAAAGCAAAGGCTAAAGAAGAAACTAAAGCTGAATTAGATAAAGAAAAAAAGACTTAAATGAAAAAGAAAAAGGTTAAAATTGAAGAAATGAAGAAATTGAACAAAAAGAATTAGATGAAGATAGAGAATTAGATGAAGAAAAAGATCTAGATGATGAAGAAAAAGATCTAGATGATGAAGAAATTGAAGAAAAAAGAATTAGATGAAGAATATCATTGAAGAAGAAAAGTGAAGATTCATTAGAAGATGAAGATGAAGAAAAAGAAGAAGATGATGTTGATACAGATACTTTTCATAGGTTTTTGAAGATGAATTTAATCCTGATTATATAGAGGATATAAGTGAGGAAGAACTTAGCAATGAAAAAGTTACTAAATTTAGGAAATAGTGCAAAAGGTTGATGAACCTATAAAGATGTACTTTAAGAGAAATAGGTCAAGTTCCACTATTAACTCATGATGAAGAGATTGAATATGCTAAAAAGAGCTTATGAAGGTGATGAAGAAGCCAGTCAAAAAAACTTATAGAATCAAACTTAAGACTTGTTGTAAGTATTGCTAAAAAAAGCATACAAACAGAGGTTTAAAAGCTTCTTGATTTAATACAAGAAGGTAATATAGGACTTATGAAAGCAGTTGAAAAAAATTTGAATATACAAAAAGGATATAAATTTTTCAACATATGCAACTTGGTGGATAAGACAAGCTATAACAAGAGCGATAGCTGACCAAGGAAGAACAATAAGAATACCTGTTCATATGATAGAAACTATAAATAAGATTAAAAAAAGAGTCAAGAATATATTTACAAGAAACTGGGAAAAGATGCTTCTCCTGAAATTTTAGCTGAAAGATTAGGAATGGAGGTTGAAAAAGATAAAGGCTATTCAAGAAATGAATCAAGAACCTATATCTCTTGAAACTCCAGTTGGAAGTGAAGAAGATAGTGAATTAGGAGATTTCGTTGAAGATCAAAAAGACAACAAGTCCTTATGAAGCTACAAATAGAGCAATTTTAAGAGAAGAGTTAGATGGAGTCTTAAAAAAACATTGAGTCCAAGAGAAGAAAAAAAGTTTTTAAGATATAGATATGGACTTGATGATAGTTCTCCTAAAAACATTGGAAGAAGTTGGAAAAAAATCTTTAATGTTACCAGAGAAAGAATCAGACAAATAGAAGTCAAAGCTCTTAGAAAATTAAGACATCCAAGCAGAAAGAAAAAGCTTGAAGATTTTTAAGGTTGACTAGTTAGGAGGGAATATTTTTGAAACTTTTTAGCCTAGAAAAAAATATTTATTAAAGAATCTTGATATGACAGAAGAAGACTTTAAAAAAAGCTTGTACTTGAAATATCAGAGCCTTTAGAATTAGAACTTCCAGAAGATAGAAAACTTACTGATGAAGAAATTGATTATGAATACATTGATTTACTTGTAACAGAAACTCTTGAAAACTTAAAAGATGATGTCTGCACTTGTGAAAAAAAGATTGTGGAGTAGCAGATTGCTGTGGAACAAGAGTGGAGAAAAAAACTTAAAGAAAGTCTATCAAATAGCACTATATATGCTAAGAGATGGTATTCTTTATCAGGATTTAACTCAAGAAGGAGTTATTGGTCTTGATGAAAGGCTCATGAACTTTTTGAAGATGATAAAGATTTCAAACTATATAAAGGATTACTATATAGCAAGAGCTATGTTTAACTATATAGAAAGCTATGCTAATTATAGAAAAAAACAGCCTTTTAAAGAATATGCAGAATATGAAATTCATAAAGAAAATCATCCTAAAAATTTCTTTAAAAGATAAAAAGTAAATCTGAGGAATTAAAGAAATTAGAAAAAGAGAACAAAGAAAAACATATAGAGGAAATGAAACAATTAGAAAAGAGAGCAGAATATCAATTTGACTATTTAAATTTAAAAATATAGGTTAGGTGAAAGAGAAATAGAAGCTATAAGTCTGTATTTTTGGTTTAGATGGACATAAGAGAAAGAACTTTTCTGAAATACAAAAGTATTATGAAAATAGATAATGATACTTTAGATAAAATTGTAAAAGATGCCTTATTTAAATTATCAGTTGTAGATGAAAAAGGTTGAGTTATGATAACTAGAGATATTATAAAACATATTAGAGAAAAAAATTTCCAAAAAAATAAATGCAGAAGAATGGGACAATGTAGGGACTTCTTGTAGGAGACTATGATAAAGAAGTAAAAAATACAATTTTCTATAGATGCAAGTTTGGAAGTTATAGAAAAATGCTATAAAAAGAAAAAGGTTGATATGATAATAACTCATCATCCATTTATCTTTAAAGCGATAAAAAAAGTATTAATGAGCAAGATATTTTTATCTAAAAAAATTAGAGCATTAATAAGAAATGATATAAATATTTATTCTATTCATACAAATTTAGATTCATCTGTGTCTGGATTAAATGATTATGTACTTGAAAAAAATTAGGGTTATACAGATTATAAATTTTTTTAGACTATGATGAAGAGAAAAAAATTGTGGTATAGGTAGAATTTTTTTAAATTAGATGAAGAAAAAAAGATTTAAAAAAATTTATAGAAGAACTTAAACTAAAATTACAAATTTCTAATCTAAGAGTTATAAGCAATGATTTAAATAAAAAAATAAAAAAAGTAGCTCTTATAAATGGTTCAGCCATGAGTTATTGGAGAAAAAGCTAAAAAAAGAAAAAAATTGACTTTATTTATTACTGGAGATGTGGGCTATCATGATGCTCTTGATGCAAGAGAAAGTGGACTAGCTGTAATTGATTTTGGACATTATGAAAGTGAACACTTCTTCCATGAAGTTCTAATAAAAAGAATTGAAGGATACAAATTTAGAATTTTTTTAGTTTATAATCCCTGAACCAGTATTTAAGTTCTACTAAAGATATGGAGAAAATATGAGAAAAAAATAATAATTACATTTTTTTATTTCTAATATCTTCAGTATTTAGTTTTTGCAACTATAAACGATAATCTTAATATTTTTAAAAAGATGAAGAAAAAAAGTTGAAATTAATGAGAAGGTTGAAGAAATAAAAAAAGAAAAAGATTTAACGGTATTTGTAAATACCTTATCTATGGATGTTGGGTTTTGCAGTTTCAGATCCTGAAAGAGCATTGATATTAAATATAAAAAAAGGGAGATAAAGAAACTTATAAAGTTGAAGTATCTTTTCAGTAAAGATATAGATGTTGAAGATTTCCAAGATGATATTAATACTACTTTGACTGATGCAGCACCATTATTGGAAAGAAAAAGAATATGGAAAAATATATTTCTAACTGTTCTTGATGGAGCTAGTTCAGTTCTACAAGAAGTTAACATTGAAGCTTTAAATCAAATGACTATGACAAAAGAGCAAGAAAAATGGAAGTAGTACTCCTATTATGATAGCAGCCTTTTGTTATAATAATCTTGTTTATTGTCTATAAGATGTATGCAGCATACAAAGATAAGAGTAATCAAGAAGAAGATGATGACTAATAATTATTAGGTATTCGAGTTAATCGCTGCTTTATGCAGAGGAAAGTCCGAGCTCCACAGAGCAAAAAGGGTAGCTAACGGCTACTAAAAAGTAATTTTAAGGAAAGTGCCACAGAAAACAAACCGCCATTTTGGTAAGGGTGAAAAGGTAGTGTAAGAGACTACCAGTTTTTTTAGGAAACTAAAAAAAGCTTGGTAAACCCCTTTGGAGCAAGACTAAGTAAGAAAGTTATAGGAGTTGCTCGCTCTCTTTCGTGGTAAGTCGCTAGAGATTATAAGTGATTATAATTCGAGAAAAAAATGATTAACAAATACAAAAACTCGGCTTATTGAATGCCTAATAATATATAGTAAAATTAAAAATCTCTTTATTTAGTTTTTTTAATTAAATGAAGAGATTTTTTTATTTTTATATAACTACTTGAAAACAAATAACATATTGTATATAATTAAAATATAATGCTAGAAAAAGGAGAAAAAAATGTTTAGAGATAATAGTAATATTTTTAGAAAAAAAGATTTTTTTGAACAAGGAATACTTGCATTACATTTTAACAGACCATTTGAAGCAATTAAGTATTTATCAGTATTAGAAGAAGAAAAAAATAGTGCTATTTTTCTTCAATATAGCACTTTGTTATTTAAAAAAATTCAAAAAAATATGAAAAAGTTTTATCTTTTTTTAGAAAAAGGCTTTATCAGAAATTAAAAAGAAATAGAAGCGTTGAAATAACAAAAGATAATTATTCAGAATTATTAAGCTTTGAAGAAGAGAGTGAAGGCTATATAAACCCTATGTTATATTTTTACACCCTTCAATTTCCAGATCTAGCAAGAGAACAAATTTTTAAGACTTATGATTGATATTTTATTTTTTTATTGGGAAAGAAAGAGGAAATGCATAAAAATTATCAATAGTTTAAGAAATAAAAAAATTATAAAAAAATGTAAAAAGATAAAAATATCAAGGAGCTAAAAAAATATGAGCTTATATGATTTAAAAAGATTTATATAGTGAATTAAAAAAATGATCCAATGTGTAGAGAAAAAAATTTTTAGAATATTACAGAACTACTGATTTAGAAGAAAAGGATGGAGATCAATCATCACTATTACATATAGCAGCAGAATATGGTGATAGTTTTGCTATTGAAGTATTATTAAATAGAGGAATGGATTCTAATATAGAAGATAGTGAGGCTAAAAGACCTCTACATCGTTTAGCAGAAGGAGAAAGATATATTAATAATGATGAAGAGCTAGTTAAATGCGTAGAATTACTATTAGATGCAAAAAGCTAGTGTGCTTAGAAAAAGATAGATTTGGTAGAACAGCAGTAATATTAGCAGCTCAAAATGCTTACTATGAAATATTAAAAAGTTTTTTTATAGATAGAGAATTAAAAATTATCTTTAAAAAGATACTGAAGGAAACAGTGCTTTACATATAGCTTGCCAATATTTTTCAGATTATAATGAGGAAGATGAAGAAAGATACTTTAAAAACTATAAAAATATTTATTAAAGGCTGGTTTAGATCCAACTGAAAAAAATAATGATGGAAAAAAACAACAATAGATATAGCAATGAGAAGATGTAATAAAAAAAGTAGTAGCATTGTTATTAGGAAATTATGATGAAGAAAAATCCAAATGAATTATTAATTCAAACTGGAGGTTTATCTTTACATAGAGCTATTGAAAAAAAGATTATGAAGCTGTAAATGCTCTTATAAAATTAGGAGCTGATATTAATGCTTTTTTTTCAGAAGAAGAGGATACAGTTTTTAGAGAAATGACGCCATTAGGAATAGCTTTTCATATGTTTGATGAATATAGTGTAAAAAGCTTTTATTAGAAGCTGGAGCTGATGTTAATTTAAAAAAACTACTGAAGAAAAATACTGCTCTTGGAGAAATTTTTGGGATATATGAAAGATAACTATTTTGATTTTAATAAAAATTCCTCTTATAGAAGAGCTTTTTAAAACTTTTTATTAAAAAAAGTGGCTTAAAAAAATAAATGATACCATAGATAAGAAAGGGAATACAGCTTTTATAAAAGCTTGTGAATCTATTAATAGAAAATAAATTAAGTAATGGGAAAAACATTAGCAGCTGTTATAGCTAAATTTCTTTTGAAAGAAAAATTGTGATGTTAATTCTACTAATTTAGATGGTCAAACTGCTTTTAATGTTTTCTATGTGCTAGTCATGGTGGAGAAGCTCAAGATTTACAAATTCAAGTATTAGAAGCAGGAGCTGACATAGAAGCTATGGATAAAAAAATGGAGAAACTCCTTTAATGTATGCAGCTAGAAACAGAAATCTAAATATAGGGAAAAGAAATGGCTGAATTATTATTTGATTTTTGGAGATCCAAAGCTAGAGCATGTAAACAATGAGGGTAAATCTGTATTAGAAATAGCAACAGACTTAAATAATGAAGAGTTTGTAAAGTTTTTTTACTAACAAAAAAATGTAAAAAAAGGAGTTGTAGAGAATGGATAATAGTATGATTTTTTTAAATGCTTGTAAAAATGGACAAAAAAAGGAGTTGTAGAAGCTTTTTGTAAAAAAAGGTGGACTTGATTTTAATAAAAGAGATAGTCTTGGAAATAGTGCTCTTTTCTATGCTTGCATGAAAGGAAGTAAAGATATTGTGAAACTATTATTGAGCAATGGAGCTGATAGCTCTTTAGCTAATAACAATAGTATGACTCCACTTCATGCTGTATCAAAAAAAGTGGAAATAAAGAAATTATTTCTCTACTGTTAAATGAAGGTGCCGATATTAATGCAACTGATAAAGAAGGAAGAACTCCTTTAATATATACTCTTATGGAAAAATAGGACTGAAGCAGCAAAAATTACTACTAGAAAAAGGGAGCTGATAGTCAAGTAAAAGATAATGTTGGATGCAAAGCAATAGATTATGCTACTTCAAATGGGCTACGTGACATTATTACATTGTTACTGAAAGATGAAAAATAATGATAATAAGAGTAATTTTTGGAAACACAGCTCTTCATCAAAGCTTGTTATAATAATCAAAGTGAAGTAATTAGAGAACTTTTGAAACAAGATGAAATAGAATTAAATAGTGTAAATGATAATGGAGAGACAGCATTAATAATAGCAACAAAAGAAAGGAAACTTACTAATTGTTCAATTATTACTAAAAAGCTGGAGCAGATACAAAAACAAAGGCTTTTTAAATGGAAATTCTGCTTTACATTTTGCAGCAGAAAAAAAGGAAGTGAACATATATGTAAGGCTTTTATTAGAAGCAGGAGCAGAGATAGATGCTCAAAATGACATGGGAGAAACAGCATTACTAATAGCTACAATGGAAGGATATAATGATTTTGTAAAGTTATTGGTAGAAAAATGGAGCAAATGTTAATATTGTTGATAGTTCAGAAAAATTCTCCTCTATTTTTATGCTTCTGAAAAAAAGGCTATACAGAAATTGTTGAGATTTTATTACATGCAGGAGCAAAATTAATTATTAAATATAATATAAAAAAACCACTAGATGAAAAAAATCAGTGGTTTTTTTATATTTAATTAGCTTTGCTATTTCTAAATTCTGTTATATATCTTTTGTGTTTTGCAATAAGCTCAAGAATTTTTTTATTTTTTTGAAAAACTTAGTTCTTCTTGATTTATATATCAAAGAAACAAAATCTGAAAAATTGAGAAAAATATTAACTTGATTTTTCTTTATTGTGTATCTTTAGTTTTAAATTCTTTTTAACTTTTTTTGAAAAATTCTTCATCATTCTCACTTACTTCTAATTTAGCAAGCATTTTTAGATAATAGAGGATGAATTTCCTTTTCTTCAAGTATATTTTTTTCTCAATTTCAAAAAGCTAAATCTCTTTTTCAAATCATCCAAACTCATATATACAGAATATATTGGTGCAACAGAACATCCGAGTTCTTTTTGCAATATTCTTTGCTGTAATAGCATCAGAACCTTCTTTCTTAAAGAGTTTTATAGCAGCTTCTAGTATCATTTCCTTAGTATAAGCACATTTTTCTAGCCATAATAGTCCTCCATTCAGAAAAAAATCTACTATTATTTTATACCATTTTTTTAGAAATAATCAATATTTAATTGTTAAAATTTTTTTGTCTATAAAAATCTTTGATTAACAAAAAGTCTGTTTCATTAGGATGAGCATCAGCTTCTAAAAATAATTTCCTTCATGTTAGGAACAAATTTATGAATAATATTTAAAAGGAAATTTAGTGAATTTTTTTCTTGCAAGTCTTCAGATACTCTACCTCTTGCTAAAAACTCCATCAACAAAAATTATTCTTTTTAGAGCAAAAGCTTTCTAAGGTTATTAAAACATTTTTTTAGCATGTTCAGATGTTAAAGAAGCAGCTAAAGTTCCTATAAAAAAACAAGTTTTTATTAGCTAAAGTATTAATAAATTTTTTTAGCTTCTGAATTAGCATTAGCCTTATCTATCCAAGTTCCTACAATTATATTGTCAAATTCATCTAAGTTTATACTATCTTTTTTTCTTTAACAGGAATAATTACCTTTTTCCCCATTTATATATTCAAAATGCTTTTTCACATACCATTTTTCGTATTACCAGTTTCTGATGAATAAATTATTAAAGTTTTTCATTTTCATACCTCTTTCTTTTTATATTTCTAATACAGTTAAATAAAAAAATAAGTGCGTTACATGTAGAAATTTTCTTAACGATAAAAAAATTAAATCAGTGTAATTTGAGATAAACTTGCTGACGTTTTTAAAGTCGAGCTTTCAGCAAGCTCTTTGACAACATTACTCGGACTCATTCATTTTGATTTTGTTTATCTAAAAATTTCCATTCGTAACTCACTTATTTTTTTATCTGTTTTTTAATAGTTAAATTCTAAATACTTTTCATTACATATAGAAAGTGTAGACTCTCTATGTGATACCAAAAATAACAGTTTTATCCTTAGCTTCATCAGCTAATGATTTTTAAAAATTATAGCTTCATTTAATATATCTAAATTAGAAGTTGGCTCATCTAGTAGGAAAAAAATTCTCTATTAGCTAAAAAAAGCTCTTGCAAGACCAATTCTTTGTCTTTCACCACCAGAAAAGTTTTTTTCCACCTTCTTCAACTATGCTATCTAACTTATCTGGCAAAGACATAACATAGTCATAAAATGAAGCTTTCTTTAGAGCAGTATAGATTTCTTCATCAGTGGCATCTGCTTTTTGCAACTAATAAATTATCTCTAATATTTCCCAATAAATAAGCTAGTAGATTGTGTCATATAGTTAAATTTTTTTGATACAGTTCTTTTTAAAAGGAACAGACTTTACATCCTTTTCTATCTAAAAACAATTTTACCAGAATCTACATCCCAAAATCTCATAATTAATTTTTAAAAAGCGTAGATTTTTCCACAACCACTTGCTCCCATAATTCCAGTTAATTGACCTTTTTTTATTTTTTTAAAGAAAAATCTTTTAAAAATTTTTATTATCAGTATTTGCATAACTGTAAGAAATATTATCTATACTTATGTCATCAGTTTCTGAAATATCTTCACTTGAAAGAGCGATATTATCGATTACAGCAGGTTTTTTTCATCCATCAGATTTAAAAACTCTTTCTCCAGAAGCGAAAAGTTTGGGCAAAGTATATTTCCAAGAGCAGCCAAGTTTATATAAGGGGCAAAACTACCTACTTGTAAAACTCCTGCTAAGATACTAGCTTCAATACTTACCAAGCCTTTTTGAAACTAAAGAAATACTTAAAAAAGTAATTGAGCTATAGAAAGTATTATTATTGCTGAGTCTACCATCATTTGAACTTCAGAAGCCTTATTTCTTAAAGTCTTTTTGATTTTTCTCCCTAGAGATGAAGTTATTTCATCTATTTTCTTTAAAAACTTTTTTTACCTTGAGAATATTGAATGATTTCTCTTATACCTTTTTAATTTATCTAAAAAAATTCATCATTTAATTTTTCCTAGTTTAGCTCTAACTTCTACACCAGATTTTGCAGATCTCTTATGAGCTATATATGGAACTACAATTCCTACAATAAATTGAGCAAATAGCATATATAGTGCATAGACATAATTTAATTGAAAGAAATACAAGAATAAGAAAAATACTTGTAATAGTTGCAATTAAAAACAGGTGAGATAGTATGAGCATAGAAAACTTCTAAAAAGCTCAATATCAGATGTTATCATAGAAATTAAATTTCCTTGATTTTTTTATTTTCCATTTTAGCAGGAGCAAGTTTTCTCATAATTTTTAAATAATTTTAACCCTCTATATCTGCTAAGATATGAAAAGCTATATAATGATTAGCAAATTGCTCCAAGTAATGTAAAGATAGCTCTAAAAAAATCCACAGAACATCATTGCATAAAAAAATATGTTTGAGTTGAATAGCCACCTAGAAAAAAACATATTTAAGGCTATCTTTTGTGGTAGGGATAACACTAAGAAAGCATAAGCTCCAAAAAAAGTGTTATACAAAAAGGAAAAAAAGATAAAACCAATTACACCTGTAGAGACTGCAATAGTCATAAATTTCCAAAGAGAGTCTAAAAAGTTTTAATAAGTTAAATACTATATTAAAAGTTGATCTATTTTTCATTTGTTTCACCTCTCTTTGTTAAATAAGTTTCCAATTCTTCTTGATGTTTATACATATTGTAATAAAGTTCTTTTTTTAGCATACAAATCATTATGTTTTCCACTTTCAATAACTCTTCCCTTATCCATAACATAGATACAGTCAGCATTTTTTTAATAGCTGGTAATCTATGACTTATATAGATAACAGTTTTTTTCTTTAGATAAAGAATGTATGATGTTTAAAAATAATTTCTTCAGATTCAATATCTATATTTGAAGTAGCTTCATCAAATATATAGACAGAGGCATCATATAGTAATGCTCTTGCAAGAGCAACTCTCTGTGCTTGTCCACCAGATAGGTTTTTACCCTGACTTTCTAATACAGTATCTAGTCCCTTAGCTTTTGAGAAAAATATCCCATAGCTTAACAGTTTTAAGAACTTCTACCATAGTTTCATCTGACAAGTTTTCGTTTGCCATACTTAGATTATCTCTAACTGTTCCTGAGAATATATGAGAATCATGAGTAATTTTTTTAGAAATATTTTTTTAACTTTATCTTCTAAAGTTAATATTATGTATATCAACATCATCAACAAAGATTTCATTTTCATTAGATTTTTAATTCTCCAGCTAATACAGAAACCAATGTAGATTTTCCACAACCTGAATGTCCTACAACAGCTGTTAAGTTACCTTTTTAAAAAGTCATATTTATATCTTTTAATGATTGAGTACCATCTGGATATGTAAAACTTAAGTTAGATACCTTAAATTCTCTTTCATTTTTTTAAACTCTTTTCTCCCCTATTGAATTTCTTTCAGGAGAATCAATGAATGAAATTATATTTTCTGCTGCTGATACTCCTGTCATAGCAACATGGAAAAAGCGAAGTCAAAGTTCTCATTGGTATAAAAAAATTCAGGTGCTAGCATAAATATAAATAACATTGGGAATAAGCCTAAAGCTTCCATCTATAAATAATTTAATAGAAGTTATTATTGCAAGTATAGTACCTGCATAGATAATCCAATTTATTACTGCAATAGAGAGAAGTTGCATTTTAAGTACTCTCATAGTTTCAACTCTAAATTCTTCTGACATCTTAGCAATCTCTTCTTCTCTTTTTTTCATCTGTCCCATATATTTTTAAGAGTAGTTAAACCTTGTAAACTATCTAAAAAAATAAAGTTCCTACATTCATATATTTAGCAAAATATTTTTTTGAATTTTTTTAACTTTATTCAAGATAATGTATAGTGACATAGGGATAGCCAAAGAAAAAAATAAGTAAAAATAAAAGCAATTTTTTTAAGTTAAAAATATGCTATTGAAAAAAATAAGATAAAACTAGAAACAATACAGTAGAAGAATTGAGTTAAGAAACCTCCAAAATACACTTCTAATTGTTCAACATTGTCAACTGACAAATGTATCAATTCTTGTGTTTTAAAAAAAGTTGAGAGTAAGCTAAACCAAGTTTTAAAGTCTTTTTCAAATATAAGCTTTCTTAGATTTCTTTTTTTACATCTACAACTAAAGATCCTAACATATGAGCAACTTTAATTGTTGAGAATTGTCTTATGAGAACTATAATTAATATTGAAATAATTATGTACTTATAAGAAAATGAGAAATCTTTATTGATTAAACTTACTAACAGAAAAGCAAAGATAAAATAAAAAAATATATTAGCAATAAGCTTTTACACAGGATAAAAAAAGTTGTTATTGATATATATTTCTTTATATTTCCTGAAAAAAATTATATAACCTTTTATCAATCATAATAAATAAGTCCTTTCTAAAAAAATATAATGTATAGAAAAAAATTTTCATTATTACATAGATTGGAAAGTAAAAAAACAGTTCATTGCTAGTAAATTTCTTAACGATGAAAAAAATCAGACGTCGCTATAATGTTGACAAAGAGCCTCAGTGAGCTCAGACATGACATTTACTAGGCTCATTCTATTTAGATTTTTCATCTAAAATAGAATAAAGTTCATTTTTTTTTACTTATCTCAATTGATCTAACTCACTTTATTTTTTTCTTTTTATCTAAATTTAAAAAAAGGATTATTTTATTTGTCAATAGAAATTTTTTTAAAAATATCATTTTTCTAATTATAAAAAGTAATGTAAATTCATTTTTTTCTATGATATAATATCTAAGTATAAAACTAATATTCAAAGGGATAATATGAAAGATAATATCGCATTAATCGGGTTTTATGGGAAGTGGGAAGACGACTATAGGTAAACTTCTCGCAAAAAAACTATGGAAATGAAATTTGTAGATATAGATAAAAATAATAGAAGCCACTGAAAAAAATCAATAAATGATATTTTTTTCAAAGAAAAAAAGGGCAAATATATTTTTAGAGATTTAGAAAGAGAAATAATTTTACAGGAATCTTCAAGAAATAACTGTGTTATTGCAACTGGGGGAGGTTCTATTTTTAGATAATGAGAATGTAAAAAGTTTGCAAGAAACCTCTTTTATTGTTTTTTTTAGATGCAAGTATAGAATGCTTATATTTACGTCTAAAAGATAATACAACTCGTCCAATTTTTAAATGGAGCTGAGGATAAAAAAACAGCTGATAGAGGAGTTATTAGAAAAAAAGAAAAATTTCTATATCAAATATCTGCGAATTTTTATAATACACATAGATGAAAAACACCAGTATCTATGAAACTGTAGATAAGATAAAAAGAAAGTTATATAAATTCTTAAAAGAGGTGATTTTATGGTAAACGGAAATACTTCAGGTTTGAAGGAACATATTTTTAAATAGTTTAGATGAATTATACAATTCAAAAAAATAGAAAAAAAGGGAAAAAAATAATAAATCAAGAGATTATAGATTATATTGCTGAAGTTAGTAATAAAAATTAACAGAGAAATAAATATAGCTATGGATAGAAGTGGTAATGTGATAGATATTTCGATAGGAGACAGTAGTACAGTAAATCTTCCTGTTGTTCCTGTCTATGATAGAAGACTATCAGGAGTGAGAATAGTTCATACTCACCCAGGTGGAAATCCACATCTTTCTTCTGTAGATATTTCAGCACTTATTAAAATTGAAATTAGATTGTATAGTTTCTATTGGAGTAAGTGATGAAGGTGTAACAGGTTACGAAGTTGCAGTATGTTCTATACTTAATGATGAATTAACTTATGATAGAACTTTAGTTAAAAAAATTTAGATGATTTTTGATTATTTAGATGCTATAAAAGAAGTTGAAGAAGCACTTAGAAAAAAAGAAACATAACTGAAGATGATAAAGAATATGCACTTTTTAATAGGTATAGATGATGAAATTTATTTAGATGAATTAGAAGAATTAGCCTCTGCCTGTGATGTAGAAGTTGTAGGAAAGTTTTTTTCAAAAAGAGAAGTAAGCCAGATCCACTATTTCTAATTGGTTCTGGAAAAAAATTCAAGAACTAGCTTTATTTAGACAAATTAGAAAGGCAAATCTTTTTGATTTTTTTGATGAAGAGCTAAGTGGACTACAATTAAAAAAATGATAGAGGAAGTAACTGGTTGTAAGGTTATAGATAGAACAACTTTAATCTTGGAAATCTTTGCTAGAAGAGCTAGAACAAGAGAAGCTAAATTACAAGTTGAATTAGCACAATTAAAAATATAGAAGCAATAGGCTTATAGGTTTTGGAATAACTATGTCAAGACTTGGAGGAGGAGTTGGAACAAAAGGTCCTGGAGAAAAAGAAACTTGAGATAGATAGAAGAGTAATCAAAGAAAAAAATATAGCTTATTTAAATAATGAACTTGAAAAATATAAAAGAAAGTTAGAAATACTCAAAGAGAAAAAAAGAGAAGAATCAGGAATGCCTAGAGTATCTTTAGTTGGTTATACAAATGTTGGAAAAATCTACTTTAAGAAATGTCTTAGTTGATATGTTCCCAAATGATAAAAACTCTAAAGAAAGAAGAAGTTTTATCTAAAGATATGCTTTTTGCAACTCTGGATACAACAACAAGAACTATAGAACTAAAGGATAAAAGAGTAGTATCTCTTACAGATACAGTTGGTTTTATTCAAAAAGCTTCCACATGACTTAGTTGAATCTTTTAAGTCAACATTGGAAGAAGTTATATTCTCTGATTTAATTATTCATGTTGCAGATGCCTCAGCTAAAAAAATGTAATTGAGCAAATAGATGCAGTTGAGAATGTTTTAACAGAATTAAATTGTATGGATAAAACAAAAAAATTCTTCTTTTTAAATAAAATAGATAATGCAACTAAAGATAATACATATGCAATGATAGAACAAAAAGATTGATGAGATAAAAAGCAAAAATATACTAATTATCAAATATTGATTATTAGTGCTAAAAAAATAGATTTAATATTGATGAATTGATGACTTTAATAAAAGATAATCTAGCAGTTAAAACTTATGATTGTAAAGTTTTAGTACCTTATTCAAAAAAATGGATGTGTCAGCTAAGTTACATAGGAAATGTAATAGTTAAATCTGAAGAATTTTGTTGATGAAGGTGTAGTTATGGAAGTTATTTTAAATGAAAAAGCAATATAATCAATTTAAAGAATATATAGTGGAGTAGTGTGAAACAAATAGAAGTGAAAAGGTGGTTTTCTTGAGTAAAAAAATAAAGGTTACTTTTGCCTCAAAAATATATATGAAATCATAAAAAAATGATATTAGTGATTTTAATATGACGAGTAATTATTTTATGAACTATATTTTTTTCTTAATTTAAATGATAAATATAAGAATTTTTAAAGGTAATCCTGCTATAGCAGAACAAAGTAAGGAGAAAATCTAGTATACAATTTAATTTAAATAAGGAAAGTAGCCTAATTTACTATGATGTTTTTAAGGGATAATAATGCCCAAAATGAATCTGAATTCATGAGAAGTTTACTTATTAGATATGCCACTAATCCTAAGAATAAAAGAGAATTATTTATTTTTAAGGAGTCAGTGGAAAGAATAAATCTAGCAATAAAAGATAAAGAAAGAATGTATACATTACCTTTAATGATGATAGAAAAAGTTAAGGTAAGTCCCTTACTATATAGGAAGTTCTGATTTAGAGATAGCAAACTATATTTTTTTTGTTATGACTTCAGTGAAGAAAAAAATATAAAAAACTATAAGTTAAATTATCTAAAAGCAGGTTTATACAACTTCTGGAAGGAGCTAAGTGGGAAGATAATGATTACATTGAAGATGTAATTAAAAACTTTCGATCCTTTCCTATCAAAAGGTCAGGTTATAAAAAGTTAGACTTAGTGAAAATGGGAAGAAATTACTTAAGACAATTAAAAATAAATAGACCTAAATTAATAAGTGAAGATGGAGATTTATTTGAATTTGAAGCTTCTGATGAACAAATTAAAAAGATATTTTTAGTTATTTTTTTGATGAAGCAACAGTTATTGAGCCAATTGAATTAAAAAGAATGGTTTATTGAAAAAAATATGAAAAATGCTTTTAAAAAAACTTAAAAAAATAAATAGGAAAAGAAAGGATGAATATGAAAAAAATATTAATGTTTTTTTCTATTGATGGCAAGTATTAGTTCTTTTTCACAAGAGAGCTTGACTATAGATGAAGCTTTTAAGTAGAGTGGGAAAATAACAAAGAAAGCTATGAATTTAAAAAGTTTTGAAAACACTAAAAGAAGCCACAGATATTAGAATCAAAGATAATAAATTAGGTGATTTTAATGGAGTAACTATATCAAGTAGTTACAATATAACTGAGAATAATTTTGAAGATAGAGATAGAAAATATGATAAAACTTTTCAAAAATAAAAGCTAGTTATGGACCTTTTTTTGTGAACTATAATTTTGTTGAAAGAGATAGATCCTATGTTAGTTATGGAGTTGAAAAAAATCTGAAAGATGTTTTCTATTCAAAAGTATAAAAAGCAATATAAAAGGTTTATGACTATCAACAGGAATTAAATAAAAATTTCTTACGATAAAAACTATAGAGAATAAAAAAAGATTAATTTAGTCAATCTGTATAATGATATATTGAATACTAAAAAAATGAATTAGAATATAGAAGAAAAAGCCTATGAACATTACAAAAGTTGACCTAGATAAATTTAAGAAATCTTATGAATTGGGAGCAAGTCCAAAAAAATAAATTTGGAAAGTGCTGAACTTGAAGCAGAAGATTCAAAAATTACAAATAGATATTCTTGAAACTAAAGTTAAAAAAAGTCTTTATGAAATTGGGAAAAAACTGATTATAATATAGATTTTTGAAAAATTATAAGTTAGTTGATTTTCATTGATAACAATGAAAGTATAGAAAAAAATTACTAGCTAGTTATATGGAAAAAGATATAGCTGAGCTTAAATTAAATTTATCTGTTGCAGAAGAAAGAAAAAAATATAGTAACTATGATAGACATATGCCTGATTTATATCTAGCTTATGAAAGAGTGGATAGAAATTTAAGAGGTGATAGATACTATAGAGACCAAGATATATTCAGTATTAGATTTTCAAAAAAATTATTTTCTACTGATTCAGATTATAAATTAAGTGAGTTGGAAGTGGAGAATTTAAAAAAATGATTTGAATGAAAAAAATAAGAGTTATCAATGCAGAAAAAAATTAAATTGAAAGGCTGAATATTATGAGCTTTCTAAAGTTACTTTCTATAGCTAGTAAGAAATCTCAATTAGCTTATAAAAAAATATTTAATAAAAAGAAAAAGAATATGAATTATCAAGAGCAAGTTATTTAGATGTTATAGATGAATACAACAAGTATTTATCTCTTGAAATTGAAAAACAAGAGAGCTAAAAAAATACTTTAAATTCATTTATATATAAGCTAAAAAAATTAAAGGTTAATGGAGTGAAAAAGTGAAAAAAATATTTAAAAGGAAAAATTAAAAATTTGTTGATACTTCTATTGGTGTTGATTTTTATTCTATTTTACTATTTTACTCATAGAGGTAAAAAAAGAAGAAGTTTATGTTGATGAATATTCATATATGAAGGTAGAGCAAACAGATGAGATTGGAACTATCAATCTAAATGGTTATGTAAAGGCTAATAATCCAATAGGAATATTTGTTGATAAAAAAATTAAAAAGTAAAAGAAGTTTTTTTATAAAAAAATGGTGATTTTGTTGAAAAAAAGGTCAAATACTTATGACTTTTGATGATGATGAAACTAACAAATTAAATAGAAGTATAGAAAAAAAGAAAGAATTAATTTACAAAAAAATACAAAGAGATTTAAATACTACTAGAGAACTATATAAATTAGGTGGAGCTAGTAAAGATGAAGTGAGAAAATTTAGAAGATAGTGCTAGAATTACTCAATTGAATATAGATGAATATGTTGAAGTACTAAGTAAGACAGCAACTGAAGTTAGAAGTCCCTGTTGATGGGGTTGTATCGAAACTTTAAAAAGCACAAGAAAAATTATTTGGTTGATACAGATTCATCACTTTTTAGAAATAATAGATGCTGATGACTTAAGAATTATTGTTGAAATTCCTGAATATAATACTCAGACTGTAAAAACTAGGGACAAAGTATAAAGAGTTAGACAGGATATCTCAGATGATGATAAAGGTCTATGATGGAGAAATAACAAAAAAATTTCAAGACTTTCTACAACTTCATCTATGACAGGTGAAAATGTCTTTAGAGGCTGAAGTTAAAAACAAATGAAACTATACCTAATTTAGTTCCAGGTTTTTAAAAATAAAGGCTGTACTTCAATTGAAAGTCTGATGTAAAGAATATAATTATTCCAAAGATAGCCTTTACAAAAATGAAGAAGGTAAGTATTTTGTTTATACTCTTGATGAAAAAGAACACTATAAGAAAAGAAAAATTATTACAATTAAAAAAATATTGTTGGAGATAACATAATAGTTCTATCAGGTTTAAATCCAGGAGAAGAAATAGTATTAACTCCAGATAATAGACTAAGAGATGGTTTAGTTCTTGCAGAAGGAGATAATCATAATTCAAGTGAAGAAGTTACTTCTGTGCCTGCTGATAAAGCAAAAAGTAATTGTAAATTAGTGAGGAGAAAGTTAATGATAATAACAGTAGATAAAGTAAATAAAACTTATAAAAAAATGGCTCACTAGAATTACAAGTATTAAAAAAACATTTCTTTTAAAGTTGATAAGGGAGAATTTTTAGCTATAATGGGAAGTAGTGGAAGTGGAAAAGTCTACTATGATGAATATTCTAGCTTGTTTAGATAGTCAATATGAAGGAACTTATATACTTGATGGTATAGATATTTCTAAATTAACTGAAAAATCAATTGAGTGAAATTAGAAATAAAAAAATTGGTTTTATTTTTTTCAGTCTTTTAATCTTTTACCTAGATTATCAGCTTTAGAAAATGTTGAATTACCTTTAGTGTATTCTTCTGTACCTAAAAGCAGAAAGACATAAAAAGAGCTGCTGAACTTTTTAGAAATGGTAGGTTTAAAAGATAGAATGCATCATAAACCCTAATGAACTTTCAGGAGGACAAAGACAGAGAGTAGCTATTGCAAGAGCCTTAGTAAATGATCCTAGTATAATTCTTGCAGATGAGCCTACAGGGAACTTGGATAGTAAATCTGAAGAGGAAATAATAGAGATTTTACAAGAGTTAAATAGAACGGGAAAAACTATTGTTATCGTTACCCATGAACCTAATATTGGAGATATAGCACAGAGAAAAAAATTGTTTTTTTAAAGATGGTGAAATAATATGAGTTTTTTTGATATATTAAAAGGAAGTCTTGCAACTCTTAAGGCTAATAAATTAAGAACTTTACTTACTATGTTAGGAATAATAATAGGGATATCTTCAGTAATTGCTATGTGGGCTATAGGAAATGGTGGTAGAGATAGCATACTTGGAGATTTAAAAAAAGGTAGGTTATGGGTAAATTTCACTGTAACTATTGATTATAAAGAATGAAAATTTCAAATATAAAGATTATTTTCACTATGGAAAAATATAGATATGTTGAAGAATTCTCATAAATTTAAAGCAGTTTCTATCAATGTAGAAGATGCTTTTAGAATGTTAAAAGGACAATGAACCTTACTATTCTTATGGAACTGTAACTACTGAAGATTATGAAAAAGATAAGTCCTGTTACTATGACAAGTGGGAGAAATTTCTTGCCTTTTGAATATACTTCAAATGAAAGAGTTATAATCTTAGATAGCATGTCAGCAAGAAAGTTATTTGCTGATGAAAAATTATCTTTGGGGCAAACTGTAGAAATAACAAAGGATAGAAAGAAAAACAGGTCATTCATATAAGATAGTTGGAGTGTATAAGAGTCCCTTATGAAACTCTTGGAAGTTTGTTTGGAGATGGAGACAATTATCCAATATTATTTAGAATGCCATACAAAGCTTATTCAATTGCTTTTAATGATGATTCAGATGTCTTTTCGAGTTTAATTATTGAAGCTAAAAATGCTGATACTATAACAGATAGTATGAGAGAAGCGAAGAATATATTAGAGTTTAATAAAAAAATGTAAAAGATCTTTATCTAACTCAAACTGTTTCAAGTGATATAGAATCATTTGATAAAAATTCTATCAACTCTTAGTTTATTTGTAACTATGGCAGCTAGTATTTCTTTACTAGTTGGTGGTATAGGAGTTATGAATATAATGCTTGTTACAGTGGTAGAAAGAACTAAGGAAATAGGAATTAGAAAAGCTTTTAGGAGCTAAAAAAACAGAGATATTCTAAAAACAATTTTTTTATTTGAATCAATAATATTAACTGTTTTTGGTGGTCTAGTTGGTATGGGAGTAGGAGTTCTTTTTGGTTTTCCTTGCAGGAGCCGTTATGGGAATAAAAACCTATCTTCTCTTTAACTTCTATAATAGTATCTTTAAGTATTTCTGTTATTGTAGGAGTTATATTTGGAGTAAGTCCTGCTAGAAGAGCAGCTAAACTAAATCCTATAGATGCTTTAAGAACTGAATAATTAAAATAAAAAAATGCTGTTGCAGTAAATTTGCAACAGCTATTTTTTTGTAATTAATCTTATAAATCGTGTGGAACAAATACTGGAGGTAAAGCTCCTTCTTTTTGCTTCAACAACAATTCTTATGAAATCTAAGTTAATTAAAAGCTTTTTTTCTTTTTCATCAGTTTCTATAAGAACGAAACCATCAGCAACCTCTAAAAATAGTTACATCTTTAAATTTATGATTTACAGTGGCAATATGACATTTTTTTCCAAGCTAACTTTTCAAGTAACGCTTTCATTTTAAACCTCCTATATAAATTAAAAATAATATAATTCATTGTAGCACTTTTTTTATAAAAATCAAAAAAATATTTTTTTAATCACTAAAATTATTTGCTTCAAGAATTCTATAGTATTCATTACCTTTTAACATTAATTTATTGACAGTTAGTTTATAAATTATATCTTGTTTATATTTATTTTCAGAGAAAGCAAGAAAAAAGAATTGTTGTTTTCATCTATAATACAATAAGAGTAGTATTTTTTTCTTTTTGGATATCTACCTTATTGTAAGAAGTTTCAAGTTTTTCCAACAATGATAAATTCATCTATTCCTTTATTTATTTTATATTTATTAAATGCTTTTAATAAAACTAGGAAGTAAATCCTCTATAATTAATTTTCTTATTTCAAGCAAATCATTATAATTAAATTCATTGTAGGCATGAGCTAAATCATTTCTTTTTGTCAAACACTTTACTATCAAAAACATTTAGAAACAATATTTTTTTAAATTCATGAAGAGTTTTTTTAGTTTTTTTCAATATAGTATGCATTCTTTCGTTTTTTTACTATAAGATTCTTTTACTTTTTTTCTTGAATTGTTATATAATAAGTCCTTATTTCATATTCAAAAAGCTTTTTAGATATTCAAAACCTTCAGTATGTAAAAGCATTTCCATTTTTATCAGCTCCTAAAAAGAAATTTTTCTGCCTTTTATTAGCCCCATTTTAGTGAACTTATGAGCTGAAGGGAATTTTTTTTCTATTTCTTTTTCAATCTCAATATTATCTTTTTCATTTATATCAATTTTTTTAAAAGCTTCTTTTTCTTTTTTTGTATAACTATATCAGTATTTTTTTCTTCTTCTATTACTTCTTTTTATTTCTGAAAAATTTTTGTATAATTTTTTTCTATATTTTTCATTTTTTTATTTATTTCCTTATTAAAAAAACACTATAGAAATCATTAGAATCTGTATCTATATTGATAAAAATCATTTTTCAAAAATCAAAAAAACCTCAAGTAATTTTTTTAAAGAATCTGATGCTTCAGAGTTTTAAAGAAGATATTATTAAAAACTTCTGTTGCTCTTGTCATTCCAACATATAGTAATTTTTTTGAATTCTTCTAAGATTTCTTCTTTTTGTTTTATCTGGATATCTTTCACTTAATTTATCAATATCAAATTCATCTATACTAGGAATAAAAAAATTACTTTTGTTTTCTGTTCCTTTTTGCTGAATAATATGTTGTAACATCAGTTCCTTTTGTCATGTAAAGATTCTATCATTCTATCTACTTCAGTCTTATATTCTTCTTTCTTTTTAGGATTATATAATTTATTTAGTGAGATAACAGAGATATCATCATACTTATAATTAAATTTATCAACTAAGATTTCAATATTTTTTTAGATAAATTTTTAATTCCTTCTTCAAAGCTTAAATCTGGATATCTTAAAAAAATAATGGTTTAATTCCTCTATCTACACTAAAAAGTTAAAGTTAAATTTTGATTTTTTTATCAGTTGAAATATCTCCAACTTCAGTTTCGGGATTAAGTTTTTTTAGCCACATCAAAAAAATTTCTTTTTGCATTTCTATATGCTCTATTTAAAGAAAAAGCTTGTACTTCTATCTATATTGATTTTTAACTTGTTTTAAAGTTCTATTTCCAAATATCCAAGCTTGTACAGGATATATACTTTGATTTTTTTATCCATAAATAAAGATATAGTATTTCCGGAAGTTTTTCGAAATTTCACAGATTAAATTTATAAATCTAAAATGTATCTTTGATAAATCTTGAGCCTCATCCACTATAACATGATTGTATTTTTTTATTTTTATTTCTATTTTTATCTTGTTCAAAAACAAGATAAAAAAATAATAAAGGCAATATCATAAAAAAATCTGTATATCTAAGTTCTTGTTCTTCTGGGACAAGAACTCTATAAAAAAATCTAATATTTTTTTAAAAATTTCCTCTTTGTCATTTTGTAGTTAATTTATTTTTGACTTCCTCTTCCATATCTAGTTATTTCTAAGTAATCTTTTTTTATAGCAACAATTTCTAAGCCAATCTATTTCACTTAAAATGAATTCAGCATCCTTTACAGAAAAATTTTTTTAAATTCTTCTTTTTTTAGCTAATAAAAATTTTTCTCAATTCTTTCTTTTCTTCTTTTTATCATATGATTTTATAAAAAAATTTTTATTATTTCTAGCCTTATTTAGATATTCTAAGAAAAATTTGGTTATTAGTATTGATATAATCACTGACCAAAAAAAGCGTCAATACTTTTTTTATTTCAATTTTATCTTTTACTTTTTCATAATCTTTGTCTGATTCAAATAATTTCTTATAGTTCTCTCTAAACTTTTTATTATAGAAAAGAAATAAGATTTTATCATCCTTTTTCAGCATATTTATAATCTTTAGCTAAAAAAATAGCTCTTTTTACAGCAACTAAAGTTTTTTTCCACTACCAGGTCCCCCATTTACCCTAATAACTCCATTTTTCATTATATCTAGCAACCGTTCTCTGTTCACTTGACAAAATTATTTCACTCATTTAAACCCCTCTCCCTCGTATTTATTTTCTTTTAAATACCCATCTTTGTTGAATAAAAATAACTTAACAAAAAAATAAAACACTATCTACAACTATCTTAATACTTGTTTCAGAATGTTTAGTATGCTTCCAAACTAAAGTGACAAAGAAAGCTGATACTAGCATTTGTATAGCACAAAGACTATAGTATTTTTAAAAGAGATTTTTTTGTATTTTTTTCATATTTAAAAAAACAAATTTTTTTGTTTAAGTAAAAAAATTAAAAACTTGAAGATATTATTCTTGCAACTATTGTTGCAATAGTTATAACTGAAGCTCCCTCTATGTTTCCAAAAAGCTAATAACAAAACTAAAAATCCATTTAAAAGATAAAATATCTAAAAACAAATGATGAAATGGCAGAAGCTATATATTTTAAAAAAATGGTGATAAAGTTACTTTTGTATATCTTTTATAGAGTCTATTATTGGATTAAAAATGTGTTTCTGAATTATCATCAAAATATATAGTTTCAATTCCAACTTCCTTTATAGGAATTTCTTTTTTTGGAAACAAAAAAATTAACATTTTAGTTTCATATTCAAATCTTTCTCCAGCTATATCAAGAAAAATCTTTTATTATAGCAGTTGGAAAGCCTCTTAATCCTGTTTGAGTATCTGAAATATCTTTACCATAAAATAGTTTAAATGCTCCATTTGTAATTTTATTACCAAACTTACTTTTTTTGGTGGAACTTGTTCCAAGTCAAAAATCTCTACATCCTAAAATTAATGTATTAGGATTTTTCTTCCACTTCTTTTTGCAAGTCTTATAACATCTTCAACTCTATGTTGACCATCAGAATCGGCAGTAACTACTCCATTATACTCATCTAAATTGGGTAAAGTTAAAAAATAATTGAAAGCATTTTTTTAATGCTCTTCCTTTTCCAAAAATTTTTAGCATGTCTAAATACTTTTAATGTTTGCATCTGGAAATTTTTTTCAATTATTTCAAATATTTCTTTTGAATTCTTCTTTACTTCCATCATCAACTAAAAAGAATATCTTTTTAAATTATTATCTAATAAAGATTTTACATAGTCAATCAATTGTTTTGGTGGATTTAAAGCTGGTATTAATATTAAAGTTTTTTTCATTTTTTTCCTCCTTAAAATATATCTAAATATTTTTTTGAGTATTATATCATTAAAAAAATTAAAAAAATTGATTAAGATATAGTCTATTTTTATGAGGAAAAATTATTAATTTAGATATCTTTCTTATGAATATTTATAAATTCTAAGATATCTTCATAACTTTTTTTGAGAAGCTGCTATTTTTTTAAACCTAAATCCGTAAGTTCTTCATTATTACAAGTTAATTCCATTTTTATTAATTTCTAAAAAAATACTAACATAATTAGAACTCCAATTCTTTTTATTTCCATCAAGAAAAAGGATGATTTTTAGTTAAAGAGTAGGCTAATCTTGCTGCTTTTTTTCTTCTACTGTAGGATAATTTTCCAGTCCAAAAATATACGCCATAAGCATTATTTAAAGCACTTTCTAGCAGTCCTTCATCTCTTACACCGTCAATTCCACCAAATTTATTAATTAATTGAGAGTGTAGATTTAAGATTTGTTCCTTAGATAATATAATCATTTTGCTAACACCTCAAAAAGTTTTTTTCAAATTTTTTTCCATAATTTTTAAAAGCAATCTTTTTTTAGCTCCTCATCTTTAGCAAGTTTATTTTCATTTATTTCTTCTGTCATTTTATACCTTCCTTTCAAAAATTATAAATTGATAGAATATTTTTGATTTTTTTAAGCTAATTATATCACTTATTTAGCAACCAAGCAATTAGAAAAAAATTATCTATTAATTAATAAGCAAAAAAATGATAGTATAATAAACTGTGTGTATTGTTAAAAAATATTATAAATCAAAATAAGAAAATATTATTTTTAAAAAAATATAAATTATTTGAAAAAAAGTGCTATAATAAAAAAATATAAAGAAGAAATACTCGTTTTAGGGAAAGTTATACGTATGAATAATTTTTTTATGATCCAGAGCCATTAGACTTTGAAAAAAATTGTAAAAGGAGTGATATTATGAGTTATCTTTTTAACAAGTATGGAAGAAGTTAGAAAAGAAAAATGAAAAAAAGACAAAGAATATTAGAGCTAAAAAGAAGCTATTAAAAAAAGCTGAAGCTGAGTGGAATACCTCAGATGTAGAAAAAAATTAAAAAAAGAATTAAAAAGGTTTAACAAATGAAAGTTTCTTGACTAAAATTTTTTTAAATCTGATGCTAGATATTAAAGAGAGAAATATGAGAGGATTTTTTTGAGAATAAAAAAACTAAAAAAATCCTCTTTTTATTTTTTTGGGAAATTATTCAAGCAATACATTAAGTCAAAATAGTGAAGCTTTTAACTTTAAAAAAATATTAAAAGATAATGTAAAAAAATAAGTCAAAGAGATATCAAAAAGTTTTATTTATAACTTAAAAAGTTTTTCCAACTGTAACGGAGTATTATAGTAATAATAAAATTATAAAAAAAGGATATTTATAAAGTTGAAAGAATAGTAAGAGTTGTTGCTGAAAAAAATCTGTCAAATATCCTATAAACAAATATTTTTGATAGGGAAGTTAGAAAAAAACGGAGTACTTTAATGAAAATAATGAAGTAGAAAAAAAGTAAAAAAAGAATAAATAAGTATATTCGTCTTAGAAATACTTTTATGGTTTCATATACTCCAAGAATAGAGTATTATTTTTCAAGAAAAAAAGTACCAATATTAATATTAAAAAAATAAAAAAATTTTTATTGAAGAAAGAAATCAATAAAAAAATTTGTTTTAACAGAAAAAAATAGATAAAAAGCTTTTCTATTATCAGTATAAAAAAATTAAAAATTATAAATTTTGTGAGAGTAATCATATTTTTTTAAATTATGTGAATATACTCACATTTTTTTTATGTATATAAAAATTTAGTTATAAGATTTGAAAGTACTATTGAATATTAAAACTTTCTCTTTTTTTGATTAATTTATTCTATAATTTATATTTTTTTCTTTAAAGTGATTGACAAATAAAGAAAAAAAGATAAGTATAATACCATATGTATTATTTACAACTTATTTTTTTAAGAAAATAAAAAAATAAAAATTTTTATTTTTTTAAAAAAATGACATAATTTGTCAGAAGAAGTTGTTATAATAAGGTATAAAGATAGGGTAATATAAATACTGAAGTAATAAAAAGGGAAGTGATTTAGAAAAAATGTCTTACACTTATGATGCAGATTTAGAATTTTTTTAGCTAAATGTAATGATAATGAACTAAAAAAAGTATAGTAGATATCTTAAGTTATAATAATGATTCTATAAAAAAATATCTTGATTACAATCCAAACTGGAAAAATTATTAAGGAATATTATTTAGATATTGGAGGTAAACAAAATGGAACCTCGCCTTTTTTTCTAAATATAATAATATCTTAAATTATATTTTTAATAAAAAGTTGGAATTTCTTATAGTCAAAGTGCTTCTTTAGAATTTAGAGAAACTCAGTTATTAGAACAAGTATTTTCTTATATTCTTAACTATATGTCAGAAACAGAAAAAAATGAAATTAATAGATTTTCTTAATATAAAAAGTAGAAGACTATTCAAAAAAATATCTATTCTTTTATCTATACAAAAAAATATAGAAAATAAATTTCTATTAGATTATAAATTATCTATCATTGTTATAAAAATATATAGAGATGTCTTTAAAAGAGAAAAAAATAATTTTTTTCTAAAAAATGAAAAATAAATGAAATGGATATAGTGAATCTTATTTATATGACACTTATGATTAGTTGTTTAAGAAAAAGAAAAATCAATTGAAGAAAAAACTAATAAGAGTCTAGATAATTTAATAGTTGAAAAAAATAAAGGTATCCAACTAACAGGGATTATTTATTCAAATATATCTATTTCAGAAACTAATTTAGGGATGGATAAAAATAGTTAACAATAAACAAGGTCATGGCTTTTGCAGCTGAAAAAAAGCGAATCATTTATCAGATATATTATCTGGGAAAAAAATGCTCAATTAGTTGGTGATAATAATCTTAAAAAAATGGTCCAGATAGAATAGTAAATGGTTCATATATTCAAACGAAATATTGTAGAAATCCTCAAAGTTGTATTAATGAATGCTTCGATAATAATGGGAAATTTAGATATTCATATGAAGATATAAATGGGAATTTACATAATATGAGTATCGAAGTTCCTTCTGATATGTATGATGGAGCAGTGAAAGCTATGGCTAAAAAAATAGAAGAGGGAAAAAGTTCCTGGAGTAAATGATCCTGGAGAAGCAAAAAAATAGTAAAAAAAGGGTTCTATTACTTATCAACAAGCTAAAAAAATATTGCTAAAGCTGGGAATATTGATGGAATTCTTTTTGATGCTAAAAAAACGGAATTATAATAAGTACTAAAACATTTGGAATAAGTGTTGCTATAACATTTGCAACTTCAATTTGGAATGGAGAAGAATTTGAGGTAGCTTTTAAAAAAATGCAACTTGGACTGGTCTCAAAATAACAGGTCTTTCATTTATTAGTTCAATATTTACAAGTCAATTATCAAGAACAGTTTTAAATAAAGTACTTATTGGAGCAACTGATGTTGTCATAAAAGGAATGGGACCAAAAAGCTTCAGCATATTTAGTAAATGCTTTTTAGAAGTGGTGGAGAAAAAAATGATTCATGGAGCAGCTGCTATGAAATCAGCATCTAAACTATTAAGAGGAAATATTATAGCTGGTGGGGTAACTTTAGTTCTATTATCAGTAGGTGATGTTGTTAATATATTTAGAGGAAGAATTTCAGGAGCTCAACTCTTAAAAAAATGTAACAACTACAGTAGCTAGTGTAGCTGGAGGAACGGCTGGTTGGGTTGGTGGAGCAGCAGCCGGGGCAGCTGTTGGTTCATTTATTCCAGTTGTAGGGACAGCTATTTGTGGTGTACTTGGAGGTCTTGTGGGAGCTTTTTGCTGGTGGAAGTGCAGCTCAGTCTGTTACAAAAGCTACTTTAGATACTATTATCGAAGAAGATGCTGATGAAATGGTTAGAATTTTTAGAAAAAAATTTTTTACTGATGTAGCTAATGAATATTTAATAAATAAAAAAAGAAGCCTCTATAGCTGTAGATAAATTAAAAAAATATAATTGATGGAAGCATATTAAAAAGATATGTATGCTTCTTCAAGTCGTGGAAGTTTTTGCTAGAAATCTGATAGAACCTATAATTGAAAAAAATTGTATATGAAAGAAAGAAAAATAATATTACCTACTGATAAGCAATTATTTGATAAATTAAATGAAATTTTTTTGAGGAACTTGCTGTTGAAGAAGAAAAATGAAGATAGAGATTCTCATTTATATGCTTCTATCACAAGTAGATGGTAATTTTTGATAATAGTTTTTTTATAAATTCTATTAAATAATACAAAAAAAGTAAAAATATGTAAAAAAATTAGGGGGTTTAAATGAATAAAAATACTGGTATTTAGTATTGTTGGGGTTATAATTTTTAATTGTTTTTTTATTTTTTTCTTTATAAAAAAATAGAAAAAAAGTGATGATAATTCAATGGAGGAATTTATTATCTCTCAAGAAGAAAAACAATAAAAAAATCTTCTCAGAAAAAGAGAACCTAAAATTAATATTATAGCTGTTGATTTTTAAAGTTGTAGGAAATAAAGATAAATATACAATTTCTTTTTAAGGGAGATAAAAATTCAATTTTTTTGTTAAAGATAATGAAATTGTTGGTTTTTTTAGATGTTGAAAAAAAGCTAATAAAAATTTACTATTATGAAAAAGATGAAATAAAAAGAAGGTGAAGATAAAAAAATGTCTAAATTTTTATTCATTAGTACAAAAATATAGAGAAATTAAGAAAAAGAAATAGATGATATACAAAAAAAGTGATGATGAAGTAAAAAAAGAGCAAGAAAAATAAAACAGTTGAAGTAGGAATAGTAATACCAGGTATTTTTTTAATTTTAGCAGTAAAAAAATATTTCTAATGAGATATATCAAGGTAAAGATGACAAAGATGAAATTAAAAAATATATAATATTTGTAATCAAAAATTATACAAAAACTAACTAATGAGATAACTCATGTTAATGTTAAAAAGAGAAGAACTATGGAAAAAAATATTAGAGATATACAAGAATATCTTAGTAATTTAGGAATCTTAACAGAAAAATAAAAACTGATTATAGTGAATTTACATTAGAGAATATAGAAATTCCAAAAACTTGACAAGGAAATAAATTTTTTTAAACAATAAATTAGAAGTTTTTAGAAAGAGATGCTAGAAAAAAATGATATAGAATATGAAAAAAATATGAAGGATTCCTTAATACTACTATAAATAGAGTTATAAATCCTTTTTGGAAGTGTAAAGGCTGAAAGAAAAATTAGAAGCAATTAATATAGCACAAAAAAATTATATGTAACTCTAAGATTTTTATTTTGACTATTATAAAGATAGTTTAAAATTACAAAAATCCATATCTTGAAGAATGTATAAAAAAACAGCAAAAACTTTACAGAGAAAGTTTAAATTCTTTTGTTGGATACAATGGATAAAAAAATATTACCTTTCTTAGAAATATCAAATTTATTTCTAAAAATCTCTAATTATAAAAAGAATTAGTTAAAGAAAATAAACTAAATGAAAAATATGAAATTAAAAAGATATTGAGTCTCCAAAAAAACTATTGGCAATTTAAAAAGATACAAAAATACAATATTTATTATACTTTTTTTTGAAAAATCTTTTTCATTTATACACTTCAATAGAGCTAGCTTTTTAAAGAAAAATATACTTACTAATTTAATGTTTTTTTAAAAATAATTATTTAGAAGAAGGAGAACTACAAGATATTGAAAGTAAAATTAGAGATTCAGCAAAAAAACTTATCCAGAAATTGGAACTTTTTGATTGGATAATATCAATAGACACTAGTGATGAAGAATATATTTATTCAACTAAAGATATCAAATTCTTGAATTATTCTAAATCTATAAAGGAAGCAGAAGAAAAAAATAGAAGCTATAAATGACAAAAATTAATGATGTAAAGAAAAAAATTTAGAAGAAATAGAAAAAAATTTCTAATGAATTGAAGTAGGAGTTTATATGGAAAAAAATTTTTAAAAATTTATTTGATGAAAGAAAAAAATTATGTAAAGAATTAGATAAAAACATATATTGATATGATAGAAAATATAAATAATAGAGTAAAAAGAATTAGATAATCTAGAAAAAAAGTATTGCAAGAAGATTTCCTTAAAGCATGTGCTATGGATGTCGTAGGTGAAACAGTTAGAACCTTTTTTTGACACAGGTGACTATAACATAACAGCTGATCAATTATACAATAGAATAGTTAATTTCTCTTATGATGATAAAAACGATCCTTTATCTAATACATTAGAAGTAAATAAAAAAATATATATAACTTAGAAAACTCAAAGGAAAGTAAAGAAAACTTGCTAAAAAGAAATAGGTGAACCTGAAAAAAATTATTTAAAAAAAGAATAGTTATAGATAAAAAAACGGAAAAGAAAGAAAAGAATATGAAGATAAAGATATGATACAAAAAGGGAAAAAAACTAAATATAGAAAAAGATTATGATGAAATAGGTAATGCTAAAGAGATTGATGTTGATCACACTCAAGCACTTGCTCAAGCAAAAAGTATATGTGAAATATTTAAAAGAGGATGGAGAAAAAGGCAATTAAAGAATTTTTATAATTCAGAAGATAATTTTTCAAATGTTGGGAAGAACTGCTAATCAATGTAAAGGGAGATGCAAAAGTTTTTTTCTTAAAGATGAAAATGGAAATTATGTAAAAAGATAAAGATGGAAATAAAATTGACATTAGTTATAAGGCAACTCCAGAACAGATGACTGAAGCAATAATTGAAAAAAATTAGAAGGGGGTAAAAAAATAGAGATCCAAAAAAACTACTCAAAAAAATTAAAAAGATGAAGGAATTTTTGGATGAAAATGGAAAAAAGTAAAACCTGAGGTCAAAAGAAAAAAATAAAAAGAAGGGATAAAAAAATCTCAAGACAAAGAAGGAGAAGTAACTTATAAAAAAATATTGATAAAGCTAAGGTTGCAAAAAGATGCTGGAAAAGAAACTGTTAAACAAGTAGGAAAGATGATTTCAGGTCAACTAATATATTATTTAGTTCCACCTATAATTTATGAAATAAAAAGAAAAATATAAAAAAATAAAAAAATAATGAAGAAAGCACATTAGAAAATTTAAAAAAATTCAGCTGAAAAAAATAATTGAGTATGTAAGCTCAAAAAAATTGGTAAAATTTTTAGCTAATATATTTCCTAATGGAATAAAAAAATTTTTTTAAAAAAATTTCTTTGATATCATAATAGAAATAGTAAAAAGGTGCTTTAAAAAAACTCTTAAAAAAATAGCAAAAACAACTTTTTAATTACAGTAGTGGATGCAATAAAAAAATATTATTCGATAACTCTAAATCTTTTCTTGAAAAAAATGGATGCTATATTACAATTAGTCGCTGGAATTTTTTTGTAAATATTGCTATTGGAATATTGGGAGAATACATTCAAAAAAACAATTTATGATTCCTGAAATGTTTTGGTTTCCATTAGAAATGATTATTAGAATAATTTTGAGTAATTTTTATTATGTTATTATTAAAAAAATTAGATTTATTTGGTGTAAATAGAAAAAAATAAAAAAATTGAAAAAAAGTTAGAGTGATTTTTTTGAAGAAGAAAGAGAAAAAAAGCAGATTTAGAGTTACAAAAAAATTAGATAATGTAAACTACAATAATCAACAAATTTTTTTGAGGAATTGAATTTGGAATTAAAAAGGGATACAAAAAAATATTCAAGAAAAATAATATGTTTAGTATTAGTATAAAAAAATGATGTAAAAAAAGAATGTTTGAAATTTTTTTGGTAAAGAATTAAAAAAATAAATAAAGAACTTAGTACATTTTTAGGTAATTAGAAATTTCTTACTTGATTTTCTTTATTAAATAAAATTGAAAGAAGATGATTTTTTTATGAGTAATATTATAAATCCAGATCCATTAGAATTTGAAAAAAATTAGAAAAAAAGAAAGAGTTATAAAAAGAGTTAGAGAAGGCTATAAAGAAAGCCGAAGTTGAAGGAAGAACAGAAGATGTAGAAAAAAATTAAAAAAAGGAATTAAAAAGCTCTAACTGATAAAAAGTTTCTGGGATATATTGTTTAAACATGTATATTAAAGAGAAATATAAGAGTCTAGTATAGTTTAAATTGTAAAAAAATTAAAAAAAGGTTCAAAGTTCTCTTTTTTTATAAATGACATAACCTATTAGAAGAAGTTGTTATAATAAAGACATAAAAAAAGAAATATTTATGTTACAAACGCTAATTTTGGAGACTATTTGCTAAGAATAGAGTTTGGTGATTGATTTTAACTTAAAGAAGTATTACAATGTAGACAACTAGATAATAAAGAGGTGATTATATGTCAGTTGTTTCAATTAGATTTAATGATGAGGAAGAAGAAATAGTAAAAAAATATGTTAAAAAGTAAAGGAACAAATTTATCTCAATACATTAAAAAAATATCATTTTTGAAAAAGATTGAAGAAGAATATGATTTAAAACTTGTTCAAGAATATCTAAAAAGAAAAAAATCTGAAGGGATATTAAATCTAAAAACTATTTGAGGAAAGCAGTAAAAGAATGGGAACTAGAAAAAAATAGATTATCGTCTAATTGCTGATATCCAAGATGAACAGTTAATTATTGTAGCAGTAGATTTTGAACATAGAAGTAAAAATTTATTTATAGTAATTAGAGAAAAAGGTTTAGAGTAAAAAACTTTAAGCCTTTTTATTTTTTTGCTTTTTAAAAAAATATTTACTTGAGACAATATATGTCACAAAAAGTTTGATATAATATTTCTGTAAAAAGTTTTAAATAATAAAGGGAGAAAAGACTTATGATAGGAAAAATTTGGACAAATAATAATTAATGATAAAAAAACATTATTAAAAAGAAATTACAACAATGTTACCTTATACAACAATTCATTTAATAGGGCCATCTGGTTCAGGAAAAAAACTTCATTGGTTGAAAGTTTAATAAATATTAAAGAATTGGAAATAGATGAATTAAAAAAATAGTTAGATTGCAAGGAGTGTCATCAGAAGATTTCAGATTACCTGTTGTAAAAAAACTATTAAAAAATTTTTAGTTTTGAAGAAGAAAGAAAAAGTTGTTGAATTGATAAATATGGGAATATTTCAAGAGATTTTTAGATAATCCTGATAAAAAAATATCTTGTTTTCTTTGATGAACTTTTGAGAGCTGAAGCCTCAATAACTCCATTATTATTTGGATTGCTTGAAAGAAGAATAAATGGTATAAAAAGCACCTAATATGTTAGTTATGTGTAGTTCAAACTATGGAGATGAATATATAAGTAATTTTGATTTTTTTCTGATTCAGCATTGAGAAGAAGACAGATATTTATTGAATACAAACCTTCAAAAAGATGATATATTGGATTTCATGAAAGAAAAATAGATACAATGATATACTCATTTCAGCTATTTCTGATATGAAAATAGAAGAAATTATTAGTCATGGCGATACTAGCTTAGAGCTTGAACAAGATACTCAGTTGGGTTCGTGGTCTTTGTTAAATGATAGATGGAAAAAAATTAAAAAATTGAAACATTCAAAAGCAGGAAGATTAGATATTTCTAAATATGGTGAATACTTCTTTTCAAGTAAAAACAAAGAAAAAAATTTTTTTGAATAATCTAACACTACTTGAACAACTTGATGACATTGATGTGCATAATCAAATTATAGTAAATAAAGGTTTAGAAAAATGATAAAAAAATATTTTAAATCAACAAGGTGAAGTTATAAATAAAAGCCATTATGTTAACAGAATTAAAAAAATTAGGACTAAAAAAATTTATTATAAATCAAACTTTAAATAAAGATGAAAAATTATTTTTTTAGATTATTTTGATGATATACTTGAAGTATTTAAAAAAATGATACCTTATTGTTTATAATTTTAATTGAAGAATTTAAAGAAAGAGCAAAAAGGAAATAATAAAAAAATAAATCTATTTGGAGAAGAATAGCTGTAAAAAAATTTTTAAAAAGAAATTTCTGAAACAAGTGAACTTGGAAAAATCATTATACAAAGTAACAGATTTATTAAATTTAAAAAGTATAGGGTGAATTACTATGGAAATAAAAAGTGAATAGGAGAAGAAGAAAGTTTGATATCTCTTCTGAAAATGAAAGAAAAAAATTAATTGAAAAAAACTTCTTATTGAACATATAAATGAATTTCCATTTTTTTATAAATCTCTTAATTTCAGTATTTGACATAAAAAGATATTGAAGACAATCATAAAGATGAATTAGCCTATACAAAGGCAAATTTTGAAAAATCAAAGAATAGAAATCTATATTAATTTTTAAAAAAATTGAAAAAAATATCAGTTAATAGTAAATAATAAAGAAAAATAACTTTGTGTTTGGAAATAAAGAGATTCTATTTATAATTTTTTTCATGAATTATTACATCACTATCTTTATCATTTTACTAGATTTAAAGAAAATAACTTATTAATAAATATAATAACAGATTATTATGTTAATTCAATATGTGTAGAATTGCTAAATAATCAAAAAAATGTAGATATTTTTTTATATTTTTTTAAAAAAATTTTAAAAAAATAAAAAAATTATAGATTATGACTATATTTCTGATTTATATTATAATATTTTTTTAAATATAGTTATGATGATTTTCCAGAGTTTTTTTGATTTGAGGCACAAGTGGTTAGAAGAAAGATTATATGAATTATTTTTTTAAAAAAAGAAAGAAAAAGACTAAAAATAAATTCTCTTTTTTTCTGAATGGAAAAAAAGAGTTTAGAGAAACAAAAAAATTAGCTGATTTAGATAATCATGATATTTTTTTTATAAAGAAAGTGGAAAAACAAATTACAATGGAAGATAATGGAGATTCTGAAAAATTTTTCAAGATAAAGTTCAAGAAATCTATAATAAAAATTAGTAATTTTGAAATAGAATATGAAAGTTCTTCCAAAAACTTATGGAAAGTCAGAAGGAGCTATTTATGAGAGAAAAAAAGGAAAATCTTAAAAGCAGATTATTTTTTTTAAATATACTAAAGTTAAAAAAAGAATCATAACAAAATCCTTAAATATTAACGTAATAAAAAACTTATAAAAAAATTTAAATAGAAAAAAAGGCAAAAACGAAGAAATTATATTTAAAGGAAATAAAAAGATTAATGGTAGTAAATTGGTAGTTGCTATTGATGTTTCTGGTTCTATTACTGAAGATGATTTAGAAAAAAATTTATAAACATGTTATATGGCCTAAATAAAAAAAGAAAAAAGGATTATCTCTTTGATATTATCTACTGGAGTGATAATGATATTAAAGAAAAATCAAACTTATTATGAGGATGTAAAAAGATATTAAAGAGTTTGCAAAAAAAGAAATATATTCTAGTGGCGGAACAGATATTAGCTATCTTCATTCCTATCTTAATAAAAAGATACACAGAAGCTATAGAAGTTGTAAATATAACAGATGGATGTTTTTTTATTATGATAAAAAAATTTAAATAAAAAAATATAGTGAAATATCATTTTGTTTTTAACAGAAGGAATAGACAAAGATTTTTTTCTTCATTTTATTCAGAAAAAAAGATTTTCTATTATCAGTATAGAAAATTGAAATTATAAATTTTTGTGAGTGTAATCACATTTTTTTCTTAAAAAAATTATGTGATTATACTCACATTTTTGATTTTAATAGTATAATTATAGAAGATAAATAAATTAAAGGAGAAAAAAATAATGGATAATGATGTTAAACTAGGAAAAATTTATCAGTCTTATTTTTAAGACATAAACCAGAAACTATAGATTTAAAAATTAGATGAAAAATGGTTGGGCTGATACAAAAGAATTAATAGAAAAAAATTAGTAAAAGTGGAAGAGAAATTGATTTTACAACATTAGAAAAGAATTGTAAATGAAAAACAATAAGAAAAAGATATAGTTTTAATGAAGATAAAACTAAGATAAGAGCAGTTCAAGGACATTCTATTGAGGTAAATTTAGAGCTTAAAGAAGTTGTTCCACCAGCTGTTCTATATCATGGAACAGCTTTCAAAAAAATGTAGAAAGTATAAAAAAAGAAGGAATAAAAAAAGATGGAAAGACAACATGTTCATCTATCAGCAGATTTAGAGACAGCAAAAGAATGTTGCCACAAGACATAGTTCAAAAATATGTAATTCTTGAAATAGATACTGAAGCTATGTTAAAAAGAAAACTATAAATTTTTACTTATCAGAAAAATAAAGTTTGGCTTACAGATTTTTGTTCCAAGTAAATTCATAAAAATTTTAGGAAGGAAAAAAATGAATAAAAAAATAGAATTTTATTAAGAGAACGTTATTTTGAAAGTGCTGTTATGCTTTTGTATAGCAAATATAGATGGGAAGGATTGCTTTTATCCTAGAGAAAAAGAGCTAAAAAAATATCAGACAAGCAGGAGAAATTTCGTTTCCAGGTGGTAAAAAAAGACAAGACTGATAAAAGTTTTAAAGAAACAGCTATAAGAGAAACTATGGAAGAGCTACAAATAAAAAAAGAAATAAGATTTCAAATGTTAGTAAGTTTGGACTTTTTGGTTGCACCTCTTGGAGTGTTAATTGAGTGCTATATATGTAAATTAAATATAGAAAAATTTAGATAAAATCAATTATAATAGAGATGAAGTTGAAAAAGTTGCTAGCAGTACCTATAGAATTTTTTTGGAAACTGAGGGCAATTAAAGGGGAAGTTGAAATTTGTAATAAGGCAAAGTTTGATATTAAAAAAATATAATTTCCCTAAAAAGATATGAAAAATGATTGGAGAATTCCTAATAGATATGTATATATTTATATGTTTGAGGAAGAACCGATTTGGGGTATGACAGCAGAAATAATTTGTGATTTTCATAAAGACATTGAAAAAAAGAAGGAAAGGTTGGTTTCTATGAATATAAATAGAAAAATTAGCTACAGAACTTGTAGAAGAAGCAAAAAAAGAATGGAAAAAAAGTTGTATTTACTAATGGATGTTTTGATATCCTTCATGCAGGACATGTGACATATTTAACTGAAGCTAAAAAGACAAGGGGATATACTTATTGTAGGAGTAAACTCAGATAGTTCTGTAAAGAGATTAAAAAGGAGAAACAAGACCTATCAATTCTGAATATGATAGAACTTTTTGTTCTTGATGCTTTAAAAATCAGTTGACTATACTGTTATTTTTTTGAAGAAGATACTCCTGAAGAATTAATAGCTTGTTTAAAAGCCTTCTATTCATGTAAAAGGTGGAGATTACAAAAAAAGAAGATTTACCTGAAACAAAAAAATTGTTGAAAGTTATGGTGGAGAAGTTATTATTTTAAATTTTGTTGAAGGGAAGTCCACAACAAAACATAATAGAAAAAAATTAATAAGAAATAAAAAGGTGAGAGAAATGGAAAAAAAGTTTTGACTTTTTAGTCAGATAGATGAATTGGCAAAAAAACTGGCTAACTATGTTGAAGAAAAATACAGCTATTGCTTTAATAGGTGACTTAGGTACTGGTAAAACTACATTCACAAAAAAACTTTTTGCTAAAGAATTTGGAGTAAAAGAAAAATCTAAAAAAAGTCCAACATTTAACTATGTACTTGAATATCTATCAGGAAGATTACCTCTATATCACTTTGATGTCTATAGATTATGTAGTTCGGAAGAAATATATGAGATAGGTTATGAAGATTATATCAATAATGGAGGAGTTGCTCTAATTGAATGGGCTAATATAATATCAGAAGATTTACCTAAAGAATATATAAGAATTGAATTCAAATATGCAGAAAAAAGAAGATGAAAGAATAGTTGATATCAGCTATGTAGGAAACAAGGAGAAGGAGGAAAAAAATTCAATGTTGCTTTTTGGGAATTGATACATCTACAAAAGATTTGTACTTGTTCTATATATGATAGTGAAGCAGGTGTCATAGCTGAGACAAGTTTATCAGTGAAAAAAATCATTCAAACATAGTTATGCCAATAGTGGATAATCTATTTAAGATTTCAGATTTGAATATTAAAGATATAGATAAAATTGCAGTTGCAATAGGGCCTGGTTCATTTACAGGAGTTAGAATAGCTTTTAGGAATAGCTAAGGGTCTAGCTATGGCTCTTAATAAAGGTCTTGTTGCAGTGAATGAACTTGACATATTAGAAGCAATGGCAAGTGATAATGAAAATGAAATTATTCCTTTAATTGATGCTAGAAAAGAAAGAGTTTACTATAAATATCAAGGGAAAATGTCAAGATGATTATTTAATTAATCTACTTTCAAGTCTAGATAAAAAAATAAAAAAATATGTATTTGTTGGAGATGGAGCAATAAACTATGCAGATATCTTAAAAAGAAAAATTTAGGAGAAAAATGCTATTATAGTTCCTAGATACAACTCTTTCCCTAGAGCCTCTGTTCTTTGTGAGCTTTCTTTAAATAGGGAAGATGCTAATATTTACACAGTAGAACCAGAATATATTAGTAAGTCAAGAGCAGAGAAAAAAATTTCTAAATCAAAAATATAAAAATCCTCTATCTAATTTTTTTAGCTACAAAAAAATATTAAAAAAACGTAGTATAATATATAGAAGAAACTTATAAATAAAAATAGCATATATAAGCTAATATTTGATATATAAAGGAAAAAAATTGAAGGGGAGATATATTTTTGAAGGCAAGTGAAAGAAAGATTACAAAAATTATTTTTCAGAAAGTGATACCGTCTTTTCTATTCCTGTTTACCAAAGAGATTATAATTGGCAGGAAAAAGCAGTGTCAAAGATTATTTAAAGATATATTACAAACAGGAAAAAAATGAAAAAAAGTAAGCTCTTATTTTTTTAGGAAGCATAGTATATATACATGATGGAATTTATGGAGTTGGAGAAAAGGAATTTCATGTTATTGATGGTCAACAAAGAATGACTACCTTAACCTTATTGTTTTTTTGGCAATATATTTTTAAGTTAAAAGGTACAATCTTAGCTAAAAGATGCTGATAAAAATATATAACCAATATGTTGTTAATCCCTATTCTGAAAAAGAAATAAAAATTAAAAATTATTACCCCCTGAAGAAAAATCTGTATATATTAAATAAAAATTTCACATAATAAATTTAATGAATTGGAAGCTTTCAAGATAGAAATATGTTGAAAAAAATTATCTATTTTTTTGAAAAAAAGAATTGGAAAACTTTATCCTTTGAGGATATGAAGCATTTATCTAATGGAATAGAAAAAAATTAATTTATATAGATATTGCTCTTGAAAAAGGTAAAGATGATCCTCAAAAGATTTTTTTGAAAGTCTTAACTCAACAGGTTTAGACTTGTCACAAGGAGATTTAATCAGAAACTATATTTTGATGGATTTAGAAAGAGGAGAACAAAAACCGTATATATAAAGAAATATGGATACCTATTGAAAAATAACTGTAAAGTTAGTGATGGCAGTGAAATAACTAGCTATGTTTCAGATTTTTATCAGAGATTATTTGACATTGAAAAACAGAGAAAAATTTCTTCTAAGCCTAAAGTTTTTTTGAAACTTTTAAGGTATATTATGAAAAAGAAAAATGATGAGAAATTAGAAGATATGAAAAAAATATTCTGAGGCTTATTCATATATTATCAAGCCTAGTTTAGAAAAAGGATAGAGATATTCAAAAGAGAATTAGACTATTTAAAAATCTTTAGATAAAAACTGTTATCAATACCTTTTCTTATAGGAATATTAAAAAGATTATAAGGATAATATTCTAGAAAAAGATGAACTTCTAAATATCCTTATCCTACTTCAAAGTTATCTATGGAGAAGGTATATCACTGAAAAAGCCAACTAATGCTTTAAATAAAATATTTCAAGGAATGTATGGAAAAAAATTTCAAGATCTGGAAATTACTATGAAAAATTTGGTTGATGTTTTAATGGCTGAAGATTTTCCTACTGATGAAGAGTTAGAAAGTGCTTTGAAATTAAAAAAATGTATATAAAGACAAGGAAAAAAATTAAATTATGTCTTTAAGAAATTAGAAAAACTATAATCATAATGAATTAATTGATTTTGAAAATGAAAAAGATTACTATAGAGCATATTTTTCCCACAAAAAAACCTAATAAGGCTTGGAAGGAAAAACTATTCAGATAACGAGTTAGAGCAAATGATAAGCTTTTAAAGATACTATCTCTAATTTAACTTTAACTGGAAGCAACTCTAATTTAAGTAATAAAAGCTTTTCATGAGAAGAGAGATGATGAAGTCCATGGTTATAAAAAAATAGTAAACTATATATGAATAAATACCTTGGTAGACTAGAAGAATGGAACCTTCTATCGATGGAAGCTAGATTTGAAAGTCTCTATGATGATATTATAAAAAAATTTGGAAAAAGACCTGAAGATAAAGCAACAAACGATATGGAAAAAAATTACCTTTGTTTTAAAAAGGTAAGATTACTTCAGGAAAGGGAAGACTTTTTATCCAATGAAAAAAATTTGAAATTTTTAAAAAGGAACTTCTATAGTTTTTAGAAGTTAAATCAGATAATCCTTCTACTTTTTAGAAGAAATAAAAAAATTTAATTGAAGATTTAATAAGAAAAAAATTTAATAGAAAAAAACTTGAAGATAGATATGTTTTCAAAGAGAATTATATTGCAACTTCACCAAGTGCAGCTGCAATATTAGTTTTAGGGCGTTCAGCTAATGGTTGGACAGAATGGAAAACTTATGAAGGTAAACTTTTAAGTGATTATAGAAAAATAAAGGGGTATTAGCCCCTTTTATTTTTTTATCAAATACTATTTAAAGATATACTAGAAATTTTTTTGATAAATTATTAAGTTTTTTTCAACTTATACTAGAAACTTTTTTTAATATTTTTTTATATTTATTTACTTATAATTATTTTCTTTGATTTTATTGCTGAATATAAAAAAATATGAAACTTAATAACATATGAATCAACATTCCTGTACCAAACATATAGCATATAAAATTGATATTTGTGATAAAGAAATTAATTTTTACTAAATAATAAACAATTGGATAGTATATTAGATTTACAATAACTGAAATATAGAATAAATATTTTGACTGATTTTTGTGCTATAAAAAAATGTTATCAACTACTAAACTAACCATATAGAATAAATAGAAAAATTGTTGAAACTTTTTATAATTGATGTTATAAGAGTATAATCTTTTAATTGCATAACTTTTTTTCTAAGAAAGCATCAGAAAAATAGCAAGTAAATTAAGAATAAAAATAAAAATTTATAACAATAACTTTAGAAAAAAATATTTTATCTTATAATTAGTTAGAGTATTAGCTTCTTTTTTTATAATATCCCCAAGTGACATTATTGGAATCAATAAAAGGCCCCATATAACATTATTAGCAACCCAATAGTTTCCTTGTTCATTAACAGTAGTAATCATTTTTTTCCAACAATAAGCACATATATTAAATTATCAAGTATTATTTGTAATCCAATAAAAGCTACCTCCATAAAAAAATAGTCTTTAATTAATGCCTTATCAAAATTTAAACTAAATTTAGGAAATAAATCTTCTTTATATAATACAAATAAGCAAAAATATTAATATTAAAAAGATTTACTAGAATATTAGAAAAAAAGCAACTCCATTGACTTGAAATTTTGGTATTAAATATAAATCACCAATTATTATGAACACTGTTTTTAGTAAACAAGATAGATAGAAATACTTAGCTTTTATTTATAAATATAAGGATAACCATAAAAAAAGTTAATAAAATTATTTATTATGAATGCAATTGTTTCCAAGTTTAAATATGTAGTAACCTCTGAAATATTTTTTTATCTGTCATATTACTTACTATAATTCTACAGTAAATCAAAAGTGAACCACTCCCACTTATAGAAGTGGGAGCTTCTTGGGAAGTATGTGCTTTTTGTTAGCCACATATATTTACTAGCTCTTCGGGTAGTCCCTACCCTGATATGTTTTTTTCTAACTTACTTTTTTTCTTCTCTTAATATTTCTAAACCTTTTCTTAATATATTTATACTTGCATTGTAATCTCTATCTATTTCTAGTCCACAACATTCACAATGATATATTCTTTCTGATAATTTTAGTGTTTCTTTTATATTACCACAACTAGAACAAGTCTTACTACTTGGATAAAAATGTAGGTACCTTTTATAATCTTTCTTCTATACCAATTTGCTTTTATATTCTAGTTGTCTTACAAATTCACTCCAACTTACATCTGATATACTTTTTTTGCTAATTTGTGATTTTTTTAACATTCCCTTTATATTTAAGTCTTCTATACAGATTATATCGTGGTTATTGATAATTTTTGTACTCAACTTATTTACAAAGTCTTTTTCTTTTTATTTCTAATTTTATTATGGATCTTTTGCTACTTTTTTTTCTTTTTGCTTTTTGATAATTCTTACTATCTGATAGTTTTTTTGGCGCTATCTTTAGCAACTTTTACATCTCTTTGATAGTTTTCTTTGTTCTCTTTTCAGTTTTTTTTCTCATATTCTTTTTGATAGTTTTAAATTCTCTACTTTTTGTACAATCACTCATTGTTGCAAATTCTTTTTATTCCTAAATCTATTCCAATATTTTTTTATTAGTTTTTTTGCTAATTCTTCTATTTCTTCGTCACATAATATTGAAGCAAAAATAATGGTCAAGACTATTTTTTTACTTATTGTTACTGATTTAATTATACCTTTTTATTTCTCTATGTAGTCTAATTTTTAACTAGCGATTTTTAATTTAGGAAGTTTTATGTAGCTATCTTTAATGTATATTGTGTTTTGATTATTTGTAGTATAGCTTTTGGACTGGGTTAGATTTACACTTATATTTTTGGAAAACCAAAAATCTTTATTTTTAAGAAAAATTCTTAAAAAGCCTTTTTCTAAATTTAATTGTGCATTAGCAAGAGCTAAGCTATCAACTTCTTTTTAAATAAGGATATTCTTCTTTATACTTAGCGGGAGTAGGGTATTTAGTTTTTAATTCCTGTTGATTTATATTCTTCATAATCTTTCTTTCTATCATCTAACATAAGGTTATGAACCTTTCTAACACAACCAAAGTTTTTTTGAGAAAAAGATTACTTGTTCTAAGGTAGGATATATTCTGAATTTATATGCTTTTTTTAATTATCTTCATTTCCTCCTCCTTACTTGCTCCACCAATACTCAATACAAAAAAATTCTACTTCAAAAAAATATTCATTTTTTTGTTACTTTTTAACTGATTTGATTATATCATATTTTTGAAACAATTTCAAGAAAATAAAAAGCAATTCATCCCCTACTTATAGAAGTAGAGGACTTCTTGCTAAGATTTGTTAAATTAAAAATCTAAAAAGATTTCCAGCAAAAAAATGACACATTCTCTTTCATCTTTAATAGCTTTTTTTCTCTTCTAAGAAGACTTCTTTAATGTATTCTTCCATTTTGCTTTTTTTAATTCTTCACAGTTTATTTTTTTCATCAGGAGTAGTAGACCATTCAAAAATCAGTTCTAAAAATAATTAATTTTTTTCCCTTTCTAAAAACAATCTTTAAATAGTCATTTTAACCTTCTTGTATTCTACAAGATGAATAAGATTTTTTTCATTTGAATGATTTTTTTATATTCACTTTCGATTATTTTTATCAAGCCCTTCAAAAAGTAGTATTTATAAGCTTTTTCTTTTAAAAAAATTATCCATTATACCTCCTAAAAAAATTTATCTATCAAAATGTTCTAAAAGCTTTTTTTAAAGTTCCTTGAAGCAAATGAAGCAAAAATTTAATTTAAAAAAATTCTATATTTTTTTCTTTTTTTACCATCATTAAAAAGTAAGGACTAATTTGCCATTTAATAGTGCATTTTTTTAATTTGATATCTACCTCATTTAATGAATAAGATCTTAACTTATTTTTTTATCTGGAGTACCCTTCCAAACATTTGTTCCTATAACAAAAAAATTCTTTATCATTATAAGCCAAAAAAACATACTTAGGTACAAAAAGTAATAAAAATTTTTGTAAAAAAACTAGGGACAAATTGTCCTATTAAAAATATCTTCGGCTGAAACATTATAACCTTCTTCCCTTAAAAAAATTCTGCTACTTTTTTTCTTCTTTTTTTCATTTTTTTCCCCCCATTAATTTTTTTATTAAATGTGTTAGAACACTCGTGGCTCTAGCACTCGTTAGGGTGTTAGCTGTGAGTAGTTCACCATATAGTTCAAGAAAAATCTAAAAATTCTTCTAAATATTCATTTCTATAATAGATTAATTCATCAGCTAAAGTACCACTTCCTTTTTCTAAATATTGTTTGGCTTTTTTTGAGAATAATAAATATCTGAAGCATTTGTTAAATCTTCATAGGCATATATAATATCGTCTTTATATTTACTGTATTTCAGTTGAAATAATGCTTTTATAAACATATAGATCTATTTGTTCTTCTGTAACTCCTTTAGGTTCTAGTTTAAGAAAAAAATATTCTTAGTCCAGTTTTCTAAAAAAATAAGATAGTATTATACTTAAAATCACTCTCTATTTGTTCATTTTTAGTTGATTTCATTACTTGTAAAATTTTTCTCTATAAGTTCAATCAAATACCTTTCAGAATATTCCATTAAATTAAAAATCTAAGAAATTTCTACAAAAAAATATAACACTCTCTATGATCTTTAATAAGATTATTTCCTTCTAAAGTAATTTCTTTGATGTATTCATCCATTTTAGATTTTTAATTCTTCTTTTTCTTTCTTTATTTTCAATATAAAATTCATTACTATAAGTATCAAATTCAAGAATTAATAGAATTTTATAACGAAATAGAAAAACTATCTTCATATTTGAAAAAAATAAGTCTTCAAATTTAGCTTTTATTTCTGGTACTATTTCTTGTTCAAAAATCATCTTTTTTTATTTCATTTAACTCTTCACAAACTATTTTTTTAAATCAGATTTAGTTATCCAATTAAAAATTATGTCTAAAAATAATTTATTTCTTCTTTTTTTAAAAAACAATTCTTAAATAATCATTATAACCTTCTTGTATTGCAGAACATGAATAAGGTTTCTCATCAGGATGATGTTTGTATTCATTTTCAATTATTTTATAAACCCCTTCAAAAAAATAGTATTTACAACTTTTTTTCTTTTTAAAGTGTTATCCATAAGACTTCTCCTTTATAGAATGTTTACAGAAATTTTTTTCCATTTATTTCCCCAGATAGAGTATAGGATAGTTTGTCTTTCATGCTTACCATAATTTTCTAGCTCTTTTATTAGTAATTTTTTTATTTTCTTCATCTTCTAATAAAATTGCTAAGTTTTTTTAAATACTTTATCAAATTGCCCAGATAAGAAGCCGTCTAAGAATATAGGTAGAGATTTTTTTCTGTAAGTCCATATCTGTCAATTAAAAGCAGTGATAAAAATGTTGATGTGCCAGTTGATGTTCATCATCTAGTTTAGAATAGTATTCTTTAATTAAAGGAAAGTATTTCTCATCGTATAGTCCTAAAAGCAAAAAAACTGCATAGCTTCCAGGTAATAAACTTTTTTTCTCCAGCTTCTACATCTTGATACCATTCAAATTCTTTTCATTGCTGTCTTTGCATAAACTTCTAATTTATCATATAATTCTGGAAAAATCTAAAAATTCTTCTAAAAAAATCTATGAGTAGAAGATTTAGCAAGACCTTTTATATCTAAAAAATATTTTCTCAGATTTTGAAGAAAAACTTGATTGAATAGCTATGAGGAAAAACCATTATTTAATAGAGTTATTATAAAGTCTAAAAGCTTTTTCATAAGAACTTGAAACTTCATTCTTTATTTTTTTATATCAACTATTGAAAGTATATCATTAGCCTTACACTCTAAGTCCTTATCTTTATAATGGATTAATTCATCGGCTAAAGTGCCACTTCCTTTTTCTAAATATTGTTTAGCCTTTTTGAGAAGAATAATTATTCATAGCATTTTTCTAAATCATTGCAAGCATTTTTAACATCAAAACTATAAGTGCGATATTTTTATTTTTTTAAAAAGTGCAGAGTAAATATATAAGTCTATTTGTTCTTCTGTAACTTTTTTTCAGAATCTAACTTAAGAAAAAAATTTCTCTAGTCCATTTATCGAGATAGTATTTAATATCATTTTTTTAAAAGTAGTGTCAAATCTCCTGTTTTTAACTGATTTCATTACTTGTAAAATTTTTTTCTATAAGTTCAATTATATTTTTTTCTGAATATCCCATTAAATTAAAAATCTAAAAGATTTCCAGCAAAAAAATAACACATTCTCTCTCATCTTTAATAGCTTTTTTTCTCTTCTAAGAAGACTTCTTTAATGTATTCTTCCATTTTTATTTTTTTAATTCTTCTTTTCTTTTTATTTTCAAAAATAAAAATTCTTCTTTATAAATTCTATCTTTAGCTAAGCCTTCTTCTCCTTCAAATTCAAGAATTAGTAAGAATTTATACCTAAATAAAAAAAGCTATCTTTATATTTAAAAAAATAAGTCTTCAAATTTAGCTTTTTATTTCTGGAACAATTTCTTTAACAAAATCATCTCTTTGAGTTTCTTTTTAATTCTTCACAGTTTATTTTTTTTCATCAGGAGTAGTAGACCACTCAAAAATTATATCTAAAAATAATTAATTTTTTTCCCTTTCTAAAAAAACAATTTTCAAATAGTCGTTATAACCTTCTTGTATTCTACAAGATGAATAAGATTTTTTTCATTTGGATGATTTTTTTGTATTCACTTTCAATTATTTTATCAATCCCTTTAAAAAGTTGCTTTTTATTATTTTTTTCTTTTAAAAAATTTATCCATTATTTTTCCTCCCAATATAAATTTATAATCTTAAGTATAGGATCTTCTTTGTTTTCAGAATAATAAACAAGATAATCAATAAAAAAATTTTTCTCAACTTCTTCATTATTTTTTTAGCACTTAATAAAAATTCTATATACTAATTGCTTTTAATTCTTTTGTCAATTTCTTCTTCCCTTAAAGTTTTTTTCTAGCATATTTTTAAAAGCAATCTCTTGAGCTTTTTTTATATCAGTAAATTCCAATAAATAAAGTAGCTTTTTTTCATTTTTATTTGACTATCTTTATCAAAAATTTTTCCAAGCAATTCCTTATAAAAAAATATCATTTACTTCTATTTTCATTATCTTGCATTATATCTATGACATTAGCATAATCAATAATTGAAAGATAGTGTTTAGCTGAGTTTATATATTCTTTTTCCCATTCTCTATTATTAACTATTCCATCTTTAATTTCAATTTTTTTCTTGACTGGGAGAAAATTTTTTTCTTTTTTTATGTATCGAGTATATTCCTTGGGAATATTTTTTTATAATCTACTAATATTCCTGAAAAAAATTTAAACAAATATTCTTACAATAATTTTTATAAATCCTATCTGGAATAATTAGTATACAACTTACGGGTTCTTTTAGTATTGTAGAAGCACAAGCTTTTATGATGTCCATCAATTATGAAATTTATAAACTCTTCAAAAATTATAAACTATTGCTCTTGGTTTGTTATCAGCTGAATTTTTTTAAATTTTTTTCAATATAATAGTCAACTCTATCTTTATTATAAGAATTAGTTGTTTGGGTAGGATATAAATAAACAGGTTGGTTAAATACATATGTACCTTCTCCTAAATATGCAGGAGCAGTTGTTAAATTTTCTGTTAAATTATTTGGAACATTCCAAAAGAAATTTTTCACCATCAGTTGGATAGCAAATAGCGTCAGCAATTAAATAAAATCCACTTTCTAATAAAGTTAATAAAGCTTTCATATTATTTATAGAAGTTTCTAAATTTACATAGTCAGAATTAATTTTTTTCTTGTATTTCTAATAATTCTTTACAATTAGCATTTTCTATACCATAACCTGTTGCAAGTAAATTACACCAAGTAGGAATATCAGAAACTTTACTTTGTATAAGGGGAATATCATTTAACTTTTATTTTTAGAAGGTGCTTGCCAAATATTAGGTTCAGTTTTTTTCCTATTTCAACAGTAAGTTTACCTTTTACCATTTACATAAACAAGTTTTTGCTTCTTTTATATTTATAATTTCACTACAATCCACTTTTTAAATCTAATATATCTACAAATAAATTTTTCTTTTTTTCTTAAAGAAAAAAACATAATATCACCTTTTTGATTTTTTTGATATAAATATTCTATCAAAAATTTAATAAAAATAGTAAAATTTTCAATTCAAAAATGATATAATTAATATGGAGGAAATTCTATGAGAGAAGTAAAAGATTTTTATTAAAGATAAGAAAAATAGATTTGAAAAAGGCTTAAAAAAATTTGGTTTTAAATTAAAAAGATGATTCATATTACTATGATATTTTTTTATTGAACAATCAATTTAAGATGTGTAAAAAAATCAATTTAGATAATTCAATTTTTTTACTGAACTAATAGATGCAGAAACAAATGAAACTTATGTGCTGCATCTACTTGAAGAAAGAAGAAATGGTTATAGTGAAAAAGTTTATGGGGCATATAGTGAAGTTTTAGAAAAAAATAAAGAAAGAATGTTTTGAAGATGAGATATTTAAGACTGATTACACAAATGAAATTATAAATTATATTAAAAAAATAAATATGGAGATGAATTGGAATTTCTATGGAAAAAAATCTCCTAAAAACTATGGGTTGTTCGTAGAAAATATAGTAAGAAATGGTATGCTGTTATATTGACACTATCTAAGAGAAAACTTAACTTAGATAGTGATGAACTTGTTGAAGTAATTAATTTACATAATAGTCCAGAAGAAATTGAGAAGCTTATAGATAATAAAAGATATTTTCCAGCTTATCATATGAATAAAAAAACACTGGTGTACTATTTGCCTTGATGGAACGGTTGAACTTAAAAGAAATTTATAAAGCTTATAGATATTAGTTATGAATTAGCAAAAGTGATATTAAATAAATATTGATAAGTACTTACTATTATTATATAATTAGAATATGAAAAAAATAGGAGGGATTTTTTTATGGCTACACTAACAATTAATACAGATGAAAAAAACAGCAGAAAAATTTTTTTATGCTTTTTGTGAAGAACTTGGTTTAGATATGTCAACAGCAATAACACTATATATGAAGGCTTGTTTGAGAGAACAAAAAAATTCCTTTTTGAACTTAAAGTAGCAAAGAAAGAAGTTGTTCAAAATGTAAGAACTGCACCTGCTACAATAGAAGAACTATTAGAAAATTATGATATTTAAAAATAGAATGAGGTAAAAATGTTATATATAGTAACAGCAATATATATTGAAGCCAAGCCTTTAATATCATTATTTAATTTAAAAAAAGACAATAGCTATACAAAGTTTCAAGTATTTTTCTAATGAAGATGTAAAAATTAATTATCAGTGGGACAGGTAGAGTTAAATCTGCTACAGCTTTTAACTTATCTAATTTCAAAAGAAGACATTAAGAAAAAAATGACTATATAGTTAATGTTGGCTTTGTTGCAAGTAATAAAAAAATTCTCAATTAGGTGATATAGTATATGTATCAAAAAAATTCAAAAATGCTTACTCAGATTTTTGATTTCTATCCAGAGATGATTTACAAACATAATTTTTTTAGAAGGAAGTTTGACAACTTTTTGATAGTATAGTTGAGAAAAAAATGAAAAATATAGAATATATTGATATGGAAGCCTATGGTTTTTTTCCAAACAGCTTCCATTTTTTTAAAAAAAGATAAAAATTATGGTTTTAAAAAATTGTATCTGATATATTAAAAAAATAAAGCTGAGGATAGAATTTTTAGTAGATTTTTAAAGATGAAAAATTTATTCAGTGAAAGCTATAATAATATCTATAAATTTCTAGTAAATTTTAAGACTGTTAATGATGACAGTGATTTCACTATTACTGAACAAGAATTGATAAAAAAAGTATTAGAAAAATTTAAGATTAAGTGATACAATGACTTATGAGCTTTTTAATATATTAAGGTATTTAAAAAAATAAAAATATGGAAACATAGATATATTAAAAAAATATGAGAATATTGAAGTAACTTCTAAGGTTCAAGCTAAAAAAACTTTTTGAAGAAATAAAAAAATATATCTCTCCAGAAAAAAATAGTTCAGAAAAGACAGTTTCACCTGAGATAAATAAAAAAAGAAAAATTGCTTTTAAATAATAGATTTTCTCATATCTATGTGGAGAAGAAAAATTCTAGGTAATAAGAATACTTTAGAGATATTATCTAAATTTAGAGATGCTAAAAATAATAGAAATAGACAATTATAAAGAAGTATTTTCTAGTAATAATCAAGATTTTCACTTACAAAAAAATTAGGCCAAAAATTTAATTTTAGCTTCGAATAAACCCAATATGATCTATGAAGGAGCTATAGTTTGTGAAGATTTTGAAAATGATAACTTCTATTATACTTCATCTACAATAAATTGTGTCTATGACTGTGAATATTGTTATCTACAAGGAGTTTATTCTTCAGGGAATATAGTTATTTTTTTGTGGATATTGAAAAAAAGTTTTTTTGAAGAAGTTGAAGAACTTTATAACAAGTTAAAAAAAGTCTATATCTTTGTGTGTCTTATGATACAGATTTACTAGCTATAGAAAATATCTGTTCTTTCTCTGAAAAAGTGGTATCATTTTATCAAAGATAAAAAGATTTAAAAAAATTGAATTGAGAACAAAGTCAGGAAACATTGATAAGTTCTTAAATTTAGATGTTTTAGATAATTTTATAATTGCTTTTTACTTTATCACCAGAAGAGATAGCTTTTAAAAAAATGAAAAAAATATACAGCAAGTTTTAAAAAAATAGAGTTAAGGCTATTAAAGAATTGCAAAAATAAAGGTTGGAAAGTTAGAATTTGTATAGACCCTTTAATATATACAGATGATTTTGAAAAAAATTATAGTGAAATGATAGAATATTTATTCAGTGAAATAGATAAAAAAATAAAGTCATAGATGTGAGTATAGGAGTATTTAGAACTTCAAAAAGAATATTTAAAAAAAGATGAGAAATCAAAAATAAGAAGTCTGAAATTCTATACTATCCTTTTTGAATGTATTGATGGAGTTTATACATATTCTGATAAATTAAAATCATATATGATAGACTTTATTAAGGAAAAAAATTTTTGAAATATATAAATATTGAAAAAAATATATTTAATTAATATTAAAAAAAATTGTAGGCAAAAAAATAAGTAAGTTATCTATATTTAAGATTACTGCGACGTCCTATAATGGTGAAAGAGCCTTTGAGGAGCTCTGGAACCATTATAGGCTGGCAAGTAATCGTTTGTTAGTAACGAACTATTTTTTTGCTATAATATGGGGAGTTTTTTTATGAAAAATTGCTTTAGTTACAGGAGCTAGTTCAGGAATAGGTTATGAGATAGCAAAAAAACATTATTAAATATGGACTATGAAGTTTATGGTGTTGCTAGAAATTTCATAAAAAAATGAAACTAAGGTTTTTGAAGAATATGAAAAACTTTTTTTCCTGTTGTTTGTGATCTAACTAAACTTGATGAATTAGAAAAAAATTTTACATTCATTGAAAAAAATAAAATTTGATTTAATAGTAAATTCAGCAGGACTTGCTTATTTTTGGTTTACATGAAGAGATAAATATAGCCAAGATTAAAAAAATATGATATCAGTAAATCTACAAGCACCTCTTGTAATCAGTCAATATTTTTTTAAGAACTTTAAAAAGAAAAATAAGGGGACAATAATAAATATTTCATCAGTTACTGCAAATAAAGAAAGTCCTTTTAGCTTGTGTTTATTCAGCAACAAAAAGCAGGTCTTAGTCAATTTTCAAAAAAAGTTTGTTTGAAGAAGTTAGAAAGAATGATGTTAAGGTTATAACAATCTATCCAGATATGACTAAGACAAACTTCTATCAGAATAATACATATTTTTGAATGTGATGATGATGAAAAAGCATATATAAAAAGTGAAGATATAGCAAAAAAACGATAGAGTTTATTTTAAATCAAAGTGATAATATAGTTTTTTTACAGATGTAACAATAAAGCCTCAAAGGCATAAAATAAAAAAAGATAAAAAAAGAAAGGAATAATACAAATGAATATTTCAATTCTAGGAAGTGGAAGCTCAGGAAATTCGACTTTTGTAGAAATAGAAGACTATAAATTATTGGTAGATACAGGTTTTTAGTTGTAAAAAAACTGAAGAAAAAAATTGGAAATGATAGGTAAAAAAATTATCAGATATATCGGCAATTTTAATAACTCACGAGCATAGTGACCATATAAATGGAGCAGGGGTTATAGCAAGAAAAATACGATATTCCTATCTATATAACTCCTGAAAGTTACAAGGCAGGAGCAAGTAAATTAGGAGAAATAGATAAATCTCTAATAAAAATTTATAGATGGTTCTTTTTATACTTGATGATAAAGTCAAGGTTTTACCATTTGATGTAATGCATGATGCTGAAAGAACTATTGGTTTTTAAATTAGAAAGCCAACTTAATAAAAAAATAGCAATATCTACTGATATTGGTTATATAACAAATATAGTTAGAGAATATTTTTAAAGATGTAGATGCAATGGTAATAGAAAGTAATTATGATTTTAATACTCTTATGAATTGTTCATATCCTTGGAATTTAAAGGAAAGAGTTAAAAAGTAGAAATGGACATCTTTCAAATAATGAATGTGCAAAGTTTATCAAAGAGATGTATACAGATAAATTGAAGAAAGTATTCTTGGCACATGTTAGTAAGGATAGCAATCATTTAAGTATAATTAAAGAAACATTGGAAGATGAATTCACAGGAATGTTAAGAAAGCCAAATTGTGAAATTACAAGTCAAGATAAGGTTACAAAAATTATTTACTATAGAATAAGTAGGTGATAACTCATGGAAGAAATATCAGAATTATGGGAAGAATTAAAATTTGAACTTGGAAGTGTAGGCATTGAGACTTTACCTAAGGACAAACAAGAAGTATACATAGGTATGGGAAATAGAAATGCAGATGTTCTATTTGTTGGAAATGATCCTAAGCTATATCTTGCTGAAGATTATAAGGTTGAAACTCAATCAAGTGGAGAATTCCTTATAAGACTTTTTTTCGATCTTTGCAGGATAGTTCCTGAAGCTTATTATATAACTACACTTACTAAAAGAGAAGTTAAAATAAAAAAATTTTTGATGTAGAAGAAAAAGAAAAATACTTTTTAGACTTATTAAATATGCAGATTGCTCTAATATCTCCAAAAATTATTGTTTTCTTAGGAAAAGAAGTTGCACAAATGATAGAAAAATAGAGAAGTAGACCTTGAAAAAGAAAGAGGAAAAATTCAAAAAAATGGAAAGGTGACATAGAATGTTATCTGACTTATGATGTCGAAACTGTTATTAAGGCAAGAAATGAAAGTGGGAAAAAAGCAGCTGTTGCAACTAATTTCTGGTTAGATATTAAAAAAATATAAAAGAGAGGCTAGATCATAATGAATAAAAAGGATGCTAGAAATCTAATTAAAGAAAGAAGAATGAACTTATCTATGGAGTATATTGAAAGTGCCAGCGATAAGATATTGGAAAAAAATTATTAGAAAATGAAGATTTCAAAAATGCTAAAGTCATCATGTCTTATATGGATTTTAAGAATGAGGTTAAGACAGATAAAAATAAAATGAATATATTAAAAAGGCTGGGAAAAACTTTAGTTTTACCTAAGGTAATTACTAAGGAAAAATGATAGCAATAGAAGATAAAAAAATAAATATATAGTAAGTCCTTTTGGTAATTCAGAACCTGATGGAGAAGAATATATAGGTGAAATCGATGTAATTATTACACCAGGAGTAGCTTTTGATAGAGATAAAAAAATAGAGTAGGTTTTTGGTAGAGGTTATTACGATAGATTTTTTTGCTATTCATAAGAATGCTAAAAAAATTGCTATAGCCTTTGAAAAAAACAAATAATTGAAGAAGGTATTGAAACAACTGAATTTGATATGAAAGTTGATGTTTTAATAACTGAAGACAATATAATTTATTAGTAGGAGTTGGATAGAAGATGTTAAATCAAGAAATTATAGAAATTGCTAAAAAAATATTTATGACACTGAAATAAAAATCTCTAGAAAAAGAGAATGAATAAACTATCAGAAAAATTTTGTAAAAAGTAGTTAGAAAAAAATATTTGATTGTAAAGGAAAAGTAGTTGTTACTGGTATAGGTAAAACAGGAATAATAGGTAAGAAAATTTCAGCAACTTTTTGCTTCAACAGGAACAACAAGTATTTTTTTATGAATTCTACTGAAGGTTTACATGGTGACTTAGGAATTATCAATCCAGAAGATATAGTTTTAGCCATTTCAAATAGTGGTGAAAGTGATGAAATTCTTGCAATAATGCCAGCAATAAAAAAATATAGGTGCCTTTGTAATTGGAATGACAGGAAATATTAATTCAAGACTTGCTAAGGCTTCAGACCTATATATTAATACTCATGTAGATGAAGAGGGTTGTCCTTTAAATCTTGCACCTATGTCATCTACAACTAATGCACTTGTTATGGGAGACGCCATTGCAGGTTGTCTTATGAAACTTAGAAATTTCTCACCTCAAAACTTTGCAATGTATCATCCAGGTGGAAGTTTAGGAAGAAAGTTATTAACAAAAGTTGGAAATTTAATGAAAACAGGTGAAGCTCTTGCTCTTTGTAAAGCTAATACAAGTATGGAAGACATCGTAATTTTAATGAGTGAGAAAAAACTTGGAGTAGTCTGTGTAATGAATGATGATAACAGTCTTTTAGTAGGAATTATCACTGAAGGAGATATAAGAAGAGCTTTAAGCCACAAAGAAAAATTCTTTAGCTTAAAGGCTAGTGATATAATGACAACTAATTATACTAAGGTTGATAAAGAAGAAATGGCAACTCAAGCCTTATCAATCATGGAAGATAGACCTCATCAAATAAATGTGTTACCAGTGTTTGATGATAATAATTTTGTAGGAGTTATCAGAATACACGATTTATTGAAAGTTAGGTAAAAAAATAAATGAAAGTTAATATTAGTAATATAATTGTATCAATAAATAAAAAAATCAAGAGAAAGAAATATATAAAAGAATTAGAGAAAAAAATGGTATTTCTAGGGATAATATAGAAAAATTTAAAAATATTTAAAAATCTATAGATAGTAGAAAGAAAAAAATGATATTAAATTTATCTATACTTTAGAGATTAGTTTAAAGAAAAAAATATAAATTTAGAAAAAAATATTCAAAAATTAAGTTTAGCAAAAGATGAAAGTTATGACAAGAGAATAGCACTTTATCCTCAAAGAGAAGTTGCTGTTGTAGGAACAGGACCTGCAGGACTTTTTCTCGGCTCTAAGACTAGCAGAATTAGGATATATTCCTATTGTGTTTGAAAGAGGAGAAGAAGTAGATAAAAGAAATATAACAACAGACAATTTTTATAAAAAAACTTCTATTCTAAATCCCAACTCAAATATACAGTTTGGAGAAGGTGGAGCAGGAACTTATTCTGATGGAAAGTTAAATACTAGAATTAAAAAGTGAATATATAGAAAAAAAGTTTTCAAAGAATTTATTGAGTGTGGAGCTCAAGAAGAAATTTTTTTGGAACTACAAACCACATATAGGAACAGATGTCTTAAGAATTGTAGTTAAAAAAATTTAAGAGAAAAATAAAAATCTTTAGGAGGAAAAATTTCATTTTTCTTCACTTGTTGAAGATATAGAAGTGAAAAAAATAATGAAATAAAAATCTTTGAAGATTTTTAGAAGTAGATAGTGGAAAAAGATACAACTATGATATAGATAAGGTTATTTTTGCCATAGGACATTCATCGAGAGATACATATAAAATGCTATATTCAAGGGGAATTGCTATGGAGAATAAACCTTTGCTATTGGAGTAAGAATAGAACATTTAAGAAAAAGATATTGATAAAATGCAGTATGGAGAAGCTGTTTCAAATCCACTTTTAGAGGCAGCAACTTACAATATGGCTTTTTAATAATAAAAAAAGAAACTAGAGGAACTTTCTCATTTTGTATGTGTCCAGGTGGAGAAATTGTAAATGCCTCATCTGAAATGGGAGCCTCACTTGTCAATGGTATGAGTTATTCTACAAGAAATGGGAAATTCTCAAATTCAGCAATAGTTGTAGGCGTATCTGAAAGAGATTATGGAAGTCAAATCTTCTCAGGTATGTATTTACAAGAGGAATTAGAAAAAGAAAAAAATTATGAGATAGTTGGAAATTATGGAGCTATATATCAAAAATGTTATAGATTTTATGAAAAAAATCAAAAAAACTAGTTTTGAGATAGAAAGTAGCTACAAGATGAAATTATTTTCATATGATATAAAATAATTTCTTTCCAGATTATATAAGAAGAAATCTTCATTCAGCTTTTTGAAAATTGGAGTAAAAATAAATTGTTTATTTCAAATAAAGTGAATTTAATAGGACCAGAAACTAGAACTTCAGCACCAGTTAAAATTTTAAGAGACTTAAAAGGAGAATCAATTTCTATAAAAGGAATTTTTCCTATAGGTGAAGGAGCAGGTTATGCAGGTGGAATTATGAGTGCTGCTGTTGATGGTATTAAAATTGTAGACTTAGCTTTTTAGTAAGAAAAATAGTCTAAGTTATTGACAAAGTCTATATAAAGTTGTATAATATACAAAAATATTTTAAATTTTTAAGGAGATGGGTCAATATGAAAAAAATTATTTATTTTTTTGTTATTTTATTATTAGTTGTTGGAGTTTCAAGTATGGCAGCCACTTTTTTTACCATAGACCAAGACATATGGGATATATGATGAATGGAGAATCTCAATATCATAATTTTGGAATGTATGAAAGAACATATAATAGAGATTACTGTTCAAATAATTATTATTATGATAGTTACTATAATGGAGAAAACAGAGGATGTTGCCATTCAGGTTCTAGATGGTATTAATATTTAAAAAAACAGAGCTATTACAGTTAATATATTGTGATAGCTTATTTTTAAATACTGCTTTAAATAATATAGTTATTGATAGAATAAAGATAATAGAATAGGGGTGATGATATGCCACATTTAAAGATTAGAGGAATAGAAAAAAACTTGATAGTTGAAAAAACAGTAAAGAAATTATTGATGGTTTAACTGAAATTATCGGTTGTGATAGAACTTGGTTTTACCATTGAGCATCAAAAATACTGAATATATCTTTGATGGTAAAATAGTTGATGGTTATACTTTTGTTGAAGTATATTGGTTTGCAAGAGATGAAAAAAATAAAAAAAGGATACTGCTGACTTCTTAACAAAACTAATTAAGAGAATAAATAATAATAAAGATTGTTGTATTATATTCTTTACTTTAACTGGGGATAACTATTGTGACAATGGAGAATTCTTCTAATAAAGTACCAAGTTGTTGTTCAAGATACTAGTAAATTACTTACAATTAAGAATTAGAAGAAGGCTATTGTAAACCTTAATTTATTTACAATAGCCTTCTCTTTTTATTATCTATATTTTATAGCTTTATATATTTGTACTAACACTGTTGGTATTAATGATAACACATAAATTTGAATAAAGTTATTTGGTTCTAATTTAGTAATTCCAAACATATGATAGATAGGAGGGCATAGTAAAACAGCATTTAATAAAAATAAATCCAAGTGTAAAAAGCAATCAATGAGAATTTATTTTTAAAAGAAACCTATAGCAAAAACATTTCTTTGACCTCTATAATCAATACCATGGAATAATCTAGCTAAACATAGAGTAGCAAAAAGCCATTGTAGAACCTTTTTAAAAGCCGAATCTTTTTAATCCTATATAGAAAGCGACTATAATAAAGACAGCAATTAAAAATCCTTCTATTAGAAGTTTAGACGAAAATCTTTTTGTTAATATAGCTTCATTAGGATCTCTAGGTTTTTCATCTAAAATATCTTCATTTTTAGGTTCAACCCCTACAGCTATTGAAGGTAAACTATCTGTTAATAAGTTTATAAATAACAATTGTACTGTTGAGAAAAATTACTGGTAAATTAGCAAGAGATGAATAAAGAACAGCTAGTATAGCAGCAGTATTTCCTGAAAGTAAGAAACCTATAGCATTTTTAATATTTCTGTAAACATTTCTTCCAGTTATTATAGCCTTAACTATTGTTGAGAAGTTATCATCAGCTAGTATCATAGATGCAGCATTCTTAGAAACTTCTGTTCCTGTAATTCCCATTGCAATACCTATATTTGCCTTTTTAAGAGCTGGAGCATCATTTACTCCATCCCCTGTCATTGCAACAATTTTTTTCCAAGTTTTTGCCAAGCATTAACTATTCTTATTTTATGTTCAGGAGAAACTCTAGCATAAACTGATATATGCTCAACATTTTTCTAATTCTTCATCAGTCATCTTTTCAAGTTCTACACCTTCAAGTGCAATATCTCCTTCTCTAAATATACCTATATTTTTTTGGCAATTGTTCTAGCTGTTATTTTATGGTCACCTGTTATCATAACTGGTTTAATTCCACCTCTAATACATTCTTGAACAGCAAGTTTAGACTCTTCTCTAGGAGGATCTATCATACCAACAAGAGCATGGAAAATATAGTCATTTTCATCTTCAGTAGAAAGTTCTTTTTCTCCATCAATATATTTATATGCAAAAGTTAAAACTCTTAAACCTTCTTCAGCTAATTCGTTGTTAACTTTTTTTCAATCTTTTTAATAAATTCTTCATTTACATTTTGTACATTGCCATTTTCATCAAGATAATATTTAAATCTTGTTACAAGAGAATCAAAAAGCTCCCTTTAGTGAAAAATAATATGTTTAGCGTTTTTTTGTTTCATAAAGAACTGTCATTAATTTTCTTACAGAGTCAAAAAGGTATTTCTGATATTCTCTTACTATCTTTTCTTTTCATCTCTAAAAAGACATATCATATTTTTGAGTAAGATGAATAAGAGCAGTTTCTGTAGGGTCCCCTATAGTATCAGTAGCATCTGTACATAAAAATAAAAACTGTCTAGTAATAATTTATCAATTTTTATTTTTTTATCTAAAGAGTATTCATTATCTAATTTTCCATTAATAAAAAAATTCTTTTTAACTGTCATTTTATTTTGAGTAAGAGTACCAGTTTTATCAGAACAAATAACAGAGATAGAACCTAAAGCTTCTATAGATTTTAATTCTTTAACTATTGCATTTTCTTTAGATAATTTTTTTCAGTTTCCATAGATAATACTATAGTGATAATTGATTTAATGATTCAGGTATAGCTGCAACAGCAAGAGCAACAGCTAATAATAAAGAATTAAGAACTGTATTTCCATGATATACATAAATTCCAAAAAAATAAGAACACAAAGTACAACTATTCCAAGAGTTAATCTCTTTACCAAATATATCTAAAGATTTTTGTAAAGGAGTAACATTTTCTTCTGTTTCGATCTAAAAGAGTTGCAATTTTTTTCCTAATTGAGTATTCATTCCTGTTTCAGTAACTAAAATCTTTTGCTCTACCATAGTTAACAAGACTTCCTGAGAACACCATATTAACTCGATCTCCTAGTGCTAAGTCTTCATATCCTAAAACTTCATCTGTTTTCTATTGAATTAGATTCTCCTGTAAGAGAATTTTCATTAACTAATAATGAAAAATTTTCTATAATTCTTCCATCAGCTGGAACAATGTCCCCAGCTTCAACTATAACAATGTCTCCAGGAACTAATTCAGCTGAGTCCACTTCTAATTGTTCATGATCTCTAATAACTTTACATTTAGGTGAAGACATCTTTTTAAACTATCTAAAGATTTTTTTGAGCCTTGATAGTTTGATAAGCTCCAAGAATAGAGTTCAGAATTAATACTAGAACTATAACAAGGGCACTTTCTTTATTTCCAGAAAAAATGAAATAATTGCTGCAATAAGCAAAATAATTACAAGGGAATCTTTAAATTGGTTAAAAAATATTTTTATAAGCCCATCTTTTTTTCTTTTTCAACAAACTTATTTTCTCCATATTTTTCTTCTCTTAAGCACTTCCTCTTCAATTAAAACCAGTTGAGCTTGTTTTAAACTCTTCAAATAAATGTTTTTTTAGACTTTGTAAAATGTTTCATATCGTCTCCTTCTTCTATATTTTTAAAACTAAAAAAACTTTTGATATGAAAAATAATTCATACCAAAAAGTCTTGTTACCAAAATGGTCACAGTACCAGAAAAATAATTTCGTGATGTTGATACTGTTATTTACAACTACTCCCTTTTTTTATGAGAAATATATAAATCTCTTTAACTATGAATAATTATAGTATAGTCTATTGATAAAAATCAATAGGCTTTTTTTATTGCTTTTTGTATTCAATTATGCTATTATAAAGGTATAAAAAAATACACATAATTTTTATATTAAAGGAAGGTGGTAAAATGTCAGTTGTATCTTATAGACAAGAAGATTTTTATTGGGATTGTAACTATTGAAAGACCAGAGGCATTAAACGCTTTAAACACAGCAGTACTAAATGAATTAAACTCAACTTTTGCTAATATAAATTTAGAAACAACAAGAGTTGTAATTTTAACAGGAGCAGGAACTAAGTCTTTTGTTGCAGGGGCAGATATATCAGAAATGTCTCATTTAAAACAACACTGAAGCAGCTAGATTTAGTAACAAAGGAAATGAAGTATTTAGAAAAAATAGAAACTTTTCCTCTTCCAGTTATCGCGGCTATCAATGGATTTGCTTTTTAGGTGGAGGTTGTGAACTAGCAATGAGTTGTGATTTTTAGAGTTTGTTCTGAAAATGCAGTATTCGGACAACCAGAAGTTGGTCTAGGAATAACTCCAGGTTTTGGTGGTACTCAAAGATTAGCAAGACTTATTGGTTTAGGAAAAGCTAAAGAAATGATTTATACAGCTAATGCTATTAAAGCTGATGAAGCTCTTAATGTTGGACTTGTAAACCATATTTATCCTCAAGAAACATTATTAGAAGAAACAAAAATTAGCTGCTAAAATTGCTAAAAATGCTCCTTTTCGCAGTTAGAGCTTCTAAAAAAGCTATAAATGAAGGAATTGACACTGATATGGATAGAGCAATAATAATAGAAGAAAAAAATTATTTGGAAGTTGCTTTACAACAGAAGATCAAAAAGTTGGAATGAAAAGCATTCTTAGAAAAAAATTAAAGGTGTAGAATATAAAAAAATAAGTAAAACGGAGGTCGAATTATGAAAGTAGGAATTATTGGAGCAGGAACAATGGGTGCAGGTATTGCTCAAGCATTTGCACAAACAGAAGGATTCACAGTAGCACTTTGTGATATTAATAATGAATTTGCTGCAAATGGAAAAAAATAAAAATAGCAAAAGGTTTTGAAAAAAGAATAGCTAAGGGTAAAATGGAATAAGCTGAAGCAGATGCTATTTTAGGAAGAATTACAACTGGTACAAAAAGAAATTTGTGCTGATTGTGATTTAGTAATTGAAGCTAGCTATTGAAAACTATGGAAATTAAAAAACAAACATTTAAAGAATTAGATGAAATTTGTAAAGCAGATGCTATATTTGCAACAAATACTTCTTCATTATCAATTACAGAAATTGGAGCAGGACTAAAGAGACCTATGATAGGAATGCACTTCTTTAACCCAGCACCTGTAATGAAACTTGTTGAAATTATTGCTGGATTACATACTCCAACTGAAATAGTAGAAAAAAATTAAAAGATATCTGAAGATATTGGAAAAGTTCCAGTACAAGTTGAAGAAGCTCCAGGATTTGTTGTTAATAGAATTTTAGTTCCTATGATTAATGAAGCTGTTGGAATATATGCTGAAGGAATTGCAAGTGTAGAAGGAATAGATGCTGCAATGAAATTAGGTGCAAAACCACCCTATCGGACCACTAGCTTTTAGGGAGATTTAATTGGATTAGATGTATGTCTTGCTATAATGGATGTTTTATATCATGAAACAGGAGACAGCAAATATAGAGCCTCATACTTTATTAAGAAAAAATGGTTCGTGGAAAAAACAATTAGGGACAAAAAAACTGGTAAAGGTTTTTATGACTACACAAAATAATAAAAATATGGGGCATAAGCCCCATTTTTATTTTATAGTTGTTGATATTTTTATTTCTTCATCTAACTTTTTCAAGTCAACTATATCTACTGTTTCTATATTTCCTGAATTATTTAAATTAATTTTTCATTTCCTTTTACTTTAGAATATCTAGAAAATAGATTTTTGGCAAATTCTATTTCTTCATCACTCAAGTCTACATTAGCAAGTAAGTGAGGGCCTGGAACTTCCGCACTATGAATATAGAATTTTAGATTTTTTTCTTTTCTATATTCGGCAATTTTCATGTTTGATTCTTTGTCTCTACCGACAAATAAATATCTTCCTTTAGAAAATCTAAAGAATCTAGCTCTTTTATAAGTTTAAAAAGCCATGAATGTTCATCTTTAAGAAGTTCATCATCTTCTAAAACTTTTAATCTACTTGAATAACCAGGATCAGTTAATAAACAACCTCCTCCTGGACTAGGATACTCAACAAGTCCATATGAAGCCATCAGTTCCATTTGTCTGTGTCTTGAACGTCCATTTATATCTAAAAGCTTTTCTCTATCAACCCAACCCATAATTTCAGCTTTACTTGGAGGTAAAAGTTTTGCAGATAGAGGTCTTAAAACTAAGTCTTCCATACCTGATAACTTTTTAACTTTTTCCAAAGCTTGTGCATTTTGTGACATAGGTCTTTGTCCTAAAAACTTCTCCAGATATAACAAAATGAGCTCCATATTCTTCTAGTAATTCTCCTGCTATTTTAAACATCAGTGAATGACAGTCTATACAAGGATTCATATTTTTTCCTCTACCATAGACAGGATCCTCAACAACAAACATATGTCTCTTTTTAAAATCAATATATTCTAGCTTAATTCCTAATTGTTCAGCCATCTTCTCAGCTTTTTCATTTTTCCACCAAAAAAAGTGTGATACAAAAATTCAAACCAATAACTTCAACACCTCGATCCTGTACCACTTTTTATTGCTAAAGCACTGTCTAAACCACCTGAAAAATAAAGCTAAAGCCTTAATTTTCTCTTTCAAATTTTTCACCTTTTTCTAAGTCTATTAATTTCTTTTTCTCTTCTTTTTCCTTCATAGTAAACTTTCATATTTTCAGGAACAATAGTATATACATTTTTTTGCAATTTGAGCAAAATTTGCATTTTTAATTTCCATAGCTCCAGCTAAGAAATCCATTATTCTTTGAGCAACATTTGGTCCAATATTTTCTAAATTGATTGTAATCATTTTTCATTTTCTATATAAGTTGCTATTTTTACAATCCTCAAATTGTTTTGGATCAATAAAAAATAGTACTGTAGTCATCATATCTAAAGTCATCAACAGTATCCATTTCATTTGTTCTCTTCTTGTAACAGTTCTTTTTGTTTCTTCTACAACTTCTTCTTCATCATAATCTTCTTCTTCTGTATTAAAAACCTACTAATTCTTTTTATCTCTTTAATAAATCCCATAATCTATTCTCCTCCTTTAAATTATTTAAAAATTTTCGTTCCAACTCTTATATATGTACTTCCTTCTTGTAAGGCAATTTTATAATCGTTGGACATTCCCATAGACAGCCTCAGTAAGATTATTATCAAAGTATTCTTTGTTTAACTCATCTTTAATCTTTCTAAGCTCTGAAAAACCATTCTTAAAATTTTTTTATCATCTGTAAATGGAGCCATAGTCATTACTCCTATTATATTCAAATTTTTAAGATTTTTTTCAATTCTATTATATCACATTTTAGTTCATCTAAGGAATAACCTTGTTTACTTTCTTCACCATAGACATTAATTTTCTAATAAAACATCCATAGTTTTTCCCTGATTGTTCGGCCTTTTTATTAATTTCTTGAGCCAAAACTTAATTTATTTACAGAGTGTATCGCAACCATCATCATCTATAATGTATTTTACTTTATTTTGTAAATTTCCAATAAAGTGCCATTTAATATCTGTATTCTTATTTTTAAAATATTCTATTTTTATCTTTAACAACTTGAACTTTATTTTCTCCACAGATATTTTGTCCTGTCTTTAAAAATTCTTCTATATCTTCAACTGAAGAATATTTTGTAACAGCAATTAATTTTACTTTTTCTGGATAAGGAGAATATTTTTATATCTTCTAAAATTTCTTCAACACTAGCTTGAATACTCATAATAAAAACCTCTTTTGTAATATTAATCATCTATAAAATTTGCTAATAAAGTCATTAAATAACATAAGTCCCTTTAGAACTTAAAAATATATCCATTTTCTTTTTACAAGATAAGCTTCTTTTTCTAAAAATCTCACATTTTTCTAAATATTCTTTACTTGGAATAAGAGGATTATTTAAAAGTCTAAATCCTACTAGATATCTATACTGTTCAATCTCATTTTCTGTAAGTACTTCTCTTTCATCAACAGGTAAAATATTCTTATCTAGTTTATCATAATAATCCTTTAAATGAAAGAAATTTTTTTATACCTTAGATTTCCTAGATAACCTGCAGCTGAAAGACCAAGCCCTAAATAGTTCTTATTTTCCCAGTATATAGAGTTATGTCTTGCTTCAAAAATCTTTTTAGAAAAATTTGAGATTTCATAATGTCCATATCCTTTTGATTTTAAATAGTCAATTATATATTCATACATAGTAGCTTCTAATTCGTTATCAGTTTCTTTTTAATTTCCCAGCTTTTAAATCTCTGAAGAATTTTGTTCCTTCTTCCCATATCAAAGAGTAGATTGAGATATGTTCAGGATTTAGAAGAATTAATTTTTCTAAATCAATTTTTAACATTTCCAAAGTCTGATTAGGTAAAGAGAACATAATATCTAGACTAATATTTTTAAAACCAACTTCTCTTGCCATATTATATACTTCTATAGCTTCTTCTGAATTATGAATTCTTCCTAAAATTTTTCAAATTCTCATTATTGAAAGTTTGAATTCCTATACTTAATCTATTAATTCCTAAATTTCTATATTCTTTCAATTTATTGATATCAACAGTTTTAGGATTTACTTCAATAGTAATCTCAGTATTTTTCATCATATGAAAATTTAGATAGAAATCTTTTTGTTATCTATTGGTAGGAGGGAAGGTGTCCCTCCACCAAAGTATATAGTATCCTGTTTTTCTGATAAATCATAGTTTTTGCTATAAATATCTATCTCTTTTTAAAAAGATAATTAACATATTTTTCAATTTGATTATCAGTTCCTTTTAATGAAGTAAAGTCGCAATAATTACATTTTCTTTCACAAAAAGGAATATGTATGTAAGTATTATAGATTTTCAGCATAATTCAAAAATTCTTTTTCTAATTTTGCTAATTTTTTTCTTCAGCGACTTTTTTTATCGCTATCAACAACTGAAAATATAGAATTTAATTTTTAGGTTCAGTTCCAGAAGGTCTTACTGTTAAGTAAGTTTCATCTTCTAAAAACTATTTGTATAACATCAGATTTTGTAAATCTTCTACACCTTTTTGATAATCTCTATATTCTTTTACTTTTATTCCTGCAATTTCAGTATGAGTTTTTTCTCTCATAGACTTCATGATTTTTGTATTTCTTCTAGTCCATCTTTACCTTTTTTTAGTTATAGGAATAGTAGTTTCTAAACGCCAACCATATTTTTTTCATAAATTTTATTATTTCATTATAGATACTAGAACCATTATTTTTAAAAAGTAGTAGCCATTTCTGCTATTATCATAGAAGCAACAACAGCATCTTTATCTCTAACATGAGTACCAACTAAATAACCAATTGATTCTTCAAAACCAAATAAGAAAGTTCCATCTAAATCTTTGTTTTCAAATTGTCTAATCACCAATATATTTGAAACCTGTAAGAACTCTTAATGCTTTTTACCATTATTTTTAACAATAGTATCAAAAAGTGGAGTTGATACAACTGTTGTTATCATAGTACCATTTGCTGGAATATCTTTTTATGATTTAAAAATATATTCTGCAAACAAAATACCTATTTGGTTTCCATTAGGAAAAAACCATTTTCCATTATTATCAAGAACAGCAAGTCCTACTCTCATCTCCATCAGGGTCATTAGCTATACAGATTTCAGCTCCAACCTTATCTGCAAGCTCTGTACTTAGTTTAAATACATTTGTGTCTTCAGGGTTAGCATAATCACATGTAGGAAGTTTCCATCTGGTTGTTCTTGTTCCTTCACAGGATATACACTTGTATACCCCATTTCTTTTAAAAATTCTTTTCTACAGGTCTTGCTGCAACTCCATGTAGAGGTGAATAAACAATCTTGATTTTATCCTTATTTTCTACATCAGGATTGATGGCGTTTTTCTTAACTTCTTCTATAAATCTATCATCTAATTTTTTCACCAACATAAACAAGTAAAGCCTTTTCTATAGCTTCCTTTTCATCCATTAGTTTAACACCATTAAAAAATATCTACTGCTTCAACAGCACTAACAATCGCTGTTGCTTGAGGGTCAACTATTTGTGCTCCATCTTCCCAATAAACTTTATATCCATTGTATTCTTTTGGATTGTGAGAAGCTGTAATCATAACACCAGATTGAGCTTTTTAATTCTCTCACTGCAAAAAGAAAGTTCCGGAGTCGATCTTATTCCTTCAAACAAATAAACTTTTATTCCATTACCAGCTAAAGTCATAGCGGTATTGATAGCATTTTCAACAGAATCTAATCTTGAATCATAGGCAATAGCAACTACCTTTTTTTCTTTCCAGTTTCTCCAGTTGCTTCTATAATATAATTTGCTAAACCTTGAGTTGCTTTTCTTATATTATATTTATTCATTCTATTTTTTACCTATACCTCTTATACCTCTCATACCAGCTGTTCCAAAGCTTAGATCAGTATAAAATCTATTTTCAATTTCTTTTTCATCATTAGCAATGCTTTTTAGTTCTTCTTTTTCATTTTCAGATAACATAGTAGAATTTAGCCATTTTTTTGTATTCATCTAGGTACATAAATATCATCTCCATTTCTATTTTTATTTTTAAAAATATTCCAGTAATTACTTTTACTAATTCATCTTCTAATACAGGCATAGCATTTTCAAATTTTAAGTTTACTTTATTAGCAGTACTTAAGACTCTTGTTGAATACTTTTCAATATTAGAGGTTTCAGAAGAAGTAGAAGTTTTTGTTCCTGAAATTCCTTGACTTACTGAATTCACAGTTGTTACTTTGCACATTTTTCCAATTTTTTTCACTGACTAAAACATCAGTTATCATAGCATAGACAACATCTTTTACAAAAGGCAGACGATATCCTTGCAAGAGTAGCTGCAGCCATACCTAAACCTACAATATTAGCTCTATCTTCTGGAGATTGAGTAGCTAAAATACTTCTGATTCCAGCTACTATAAATACCTCAGAAAAATCCTGAACCATTAGCATCATTTAGATTTGATTTTTCTACATTTAAAATATTAACTTGTAAAGAGTACTTCGCTCAGATGGCTCTTTTAGTATTTTTATAACCTTTAGTTTTTAAAGCATTTATCACTTTTTGACTCAATATCTAAATCTTTATCAGATGTATTTGAAATTTTTTTACAAATATTGTCTTCTGATCTGTATCAACAGGGTCTAACCAGATTGTATTTGACATTTTAGTCTGTACTTCAAGATTTCTTTTTAGAAATTATAGTGTGTATAGTGGAAGAAAGTACAATTATCAATATTATTGCTAAAAATAAATACAGTCTTTAGAATCTTTTTCATTCCATTACCTCACTTGTATAATTTTTGTTTTTAGAATATTCCTGAAATAACTTTTCCTAATTCATCTTCTAATATAGGAATAGCACTATTGAAGTCTAAGTTTACCTGGTTTTGCTGTACTTAAAACTTTTGTTGAATATTTTTCCATATTAGATGAAGAGCTAGTACTAGAAGTCATAGTCCCTGAATTTCCTTGTTTAACAGAGTTTCTTGTAGAACTTTGTACATTTTTCCTGTTTTTCAGAAATTAAAATATCAGTTACCATCGCATAAAGCAGTATCACTAACTAAAGCATCTGCTATTGTACCCTATTGCAGCTCCAGCAAGTCCCCAACCAAGTGCAGTATAAGCTCCACCTGAACGTTGAGCACCTAAAACTCCCTCCAATTCCAGCACCTAAAACAGCATCAGAGAAACCATTCTCATTATTTAGATTAACTTTATCTACTTTTTAAAAATATTAGCTTGTAACCAATATTTTTGCTTCAGCAGGATCGTTAACTATTCTATAACCTTTTGCTGATAAAAACATTTATTAGTTTTTGTTCAATATTTAAATTCTTTTCCACTTGTATTTGAAACTTTCACAAATACAGTTTTTTTGATTTGCAGCTGCAGGTTCTAAACTAAATTGTGTCTGACATCTTAGTCTGTACATCTAAATTTCTTTTAGAAATTACAGTATGCATAGTAGAGCAAGATACCATTGTTAATAGTAGTCCTAAAAAATATTATGCTTTTTCCAAAATTTTTTTCATTATCTTACCTCACTTATATTTAATTTAAATCACTATATTTTAGCATAATTTTTAATGAATGTGAACTTATCTAAACTTATTTTTCTTTTTCGCTGTCATCTCTTCCACTTCAAGACAATAAACAAGAGTTCTAGGTATTGCAGCAGGATTAAAAATAGGCCTCTTTATCTTTATGATATTGAGCCATTAACTCTTTAAAGCCTCCATTTTTCCTCTTCAGATAATATTCTTATTTTACCTCTACCTATATACACTTTCATAAGCCATAGTACAATATCCTCTATCTTCATAATATTGAAGCTCATGATTACAATCCATTTCAAAAAGTTGCTTTCATTTCTCTTTTCATTATATCAACTTTTGTTCCTTCTAAGCACTATGGAAATAGATAATAACTTTTTCTTCATCAGCATCTAAACCAAAATTTAAAGGAACAATGTAAGGATAGTCTCCATTGTTAAAAACTAATCTACATACATCACATCTTTTCATGATTTCTATAATTTCACTTATCTTTGACTTCTCTATTTGCCTTTCTCATAATCTCCTCCTAAAAATAGTATTTATTATTTATTTTATCATAGTTTTTAATATTATTTACACTTTTTCAAATAATTTTTTATGTTATAATTAGTTATAGGAATTTTATAAAAAGGAGTTGGTGTCAATGAAATTTTAATGGCATTGTTAGTTACAGTTTTTGCTTTTTAGTTTTTCAGCAGAAATTCAAGCTAAATCTGTAAGTAAAAATAAAGAAGTAGTGGATGTAATATTTATTTTAGATAGAAGTGGTTCTATGGGTGGATTGGGAATCAGATACTATTGGTGGATTTAACTCTGTTTTAGAAAAAAACAAAGAAAAGAGGAAGGTAAAAGCATATATTACAACAGTTTTATTTGATGATCAATATGAATTGTTACACGATAGAGTGGATATCACTAAAGTACAAAATATAACTGAAAAAGAATATTATGTTAGAGGAAGTACAGCACTTTTAGATGCTATTGGTAAAACTATAGCTAAAGAAAAAAGCTATACAAGACATCACTGTCTAAGGGGTGAAAAAAGCAACTAAAGTTTTGTTCATCATAATAACAGATGGTTTAGAAAAATGCTAGTAAGGAATATAACTCTACTACTGTTAAGAGATTGATAGAAACTCAAAAAGAAAAATATGGTTGGGAATTTCTATTCTTAGGTGCTAATATAGATGCAATAGAAACTGCAAGTGCAATAGGTATTAGTGCTGAAAGAGCAGTTAACTATAATTCTGATAGTGTTGGAACTCAATTAAAATTATAAGAGTTTAAATAATGCAGTTTCAGAAGTTCGTTCAGGAAAAGAATTGAAAAAGGAATGGAAAGCTGATATTGAAAGCAGACTATCAACAAAGAAATAAGAAATAAAATAACATAGGCTTTGCTATAAAATATATAGCAAGCCTGAAAAATATTGGTTTTCTCTATTAGATATGATAAAATTTAAAAAATTAGTACATCTAAATGAGTCTGAAAAATAAGAAAAGGTGATAAGATGGAATACAGATATAAAAATATTTATTTAGAAGAAACTATAGAAGAAATTTTCTCTGAATTAAATAATAGTAATACAGAATATGAGCGTTCAACTTTTTACATTATTCTATAGACCTTATGAGAACCTAGAAGTATTTATTTATTTAATAGTTGGAAAAATTCTATTAATAAAAAAATATTTGATGAAAATTTTCAAATAGATAATACTTTAAAAAGTAGGAATAGCACTAACTGATGAAATAATAAATAGATATGATTTATATTATGATGATTTTGAAGAAGTTTATTTGTCAAAAACATAAGGAATTAGTTGTTATAGTAGATTTAGTAGAATAATATAATAGGTTTTTCGTTTTGTAAAAGAAAGAGGAGAAGAATGGGATTATCCAAAAGATAAAATTAAAAATTATTTAGAATGTAGAAATTTACAGGATATATATGGTTCTTTTTATATCGGAGTAAAACATTGGATGCTGATATAGAAAAAGAGAAATCGATGGGCGACTAGATAACTATAAATTCACTTTTGATATAATAACAAGGAATATAAAAAGTATTCAAAATTTGGAAACAGGAGAGTTTTTAAAAAATTTTATAATTAAAATTTATTTTAATGGTTAAATCAGTAACATTTAGAAAATAGTACATTAAATTGATGATGATATTCTAAAAACACTGTTTATTCCATAGAAGTATATCAGTCCATATAGAAAAAGGAAATAATGAAGAAAATAAGCTATATTAATTCATAACAAAGGCAGCCAAGTTAGAAAAATAAAAATTAAAAATTATGGAGGTAAAAGTTATAGAATGCAACTGAAAAGGAACTAATGGGAAAATATACTAAAAATTGGAAAATGCTATAAAAAGGGAAGTATCTAGTAATGAAAGAAATAGAAAAGTGATAAGGCACTGATAAAATACCTTGAAGGACAAAAACATCAGGAGTAGCTTTTGATAACACAGTCTATGAAAGTTACGATGCTTGGATAGAAACAATAAGAAAAACAAATAAAGAAATCTGAAAGCACTCTAACAAATATAGAGTTTAAAAAGGTTGAACTAGAAGCAATACAAAATATATAGCATAATAAAAATTAAATATCAGCTGATATAAAGAAAAATGGAGTTTAATGACTCCATTTTTCTACACCTCATAATTGACTGAACTACTCCCACTTATAGAAACGGAAGCTTCTTAGGAAGTATGTGCTTTAATCGCTACATATATACTAAGCTTTTCAAGTGATCCTACACTGATATATTTTTTATTTGTATAATTATTTATTATAATTACTTGATATATAACATTATATCTAAGATGGTAAATTTTGTTAAAAAAATGAAGAGAGCTATTTCATTCTATCTATCAAATTCTTTATTTTAAGTTCTATCTGGCTGATTATTTTAGTGAATTCTTCATCTGATTTTTCCAGTTGCATCATCTGACTTGTATGAGTTATGGAGACAACAAAGCTACTCTTTTTCATATCTATCCTCTTATTTTCTTAATGCCTTTATCACTTCATCCTTGCCTAATACTTTCCCCATTGAAACAATCTTATTATCAATAGCCAGAGCAGGTGTGCTCACTAACCCCATTGCTGCAATTTGAGCAAAATCAGTAACATCGATCAACTTCATCTGTCATGCCAAGTTCACTAAGTAGCTTCTTTCATATTCTTCTCCAATGCATTGCATTTATCACAACCGCTACCAAGAACTTTTGACACTTGCTCCTGATGAAAGAGTTTCCTTCACTGTCTCAACATTTTCTTTCATTACAAGTTCCTACACATGTGCAGTTAGATTGTTCCTTAACCATTTCCTTTTCTTCTTTTCTTTTCTAAATAAGCCTCATAATTTCAATCTCCTTTTTATTATACTTTTCTAAACTAATAGATACTGAATTTTATTAAAGAAACTACCCTACAATAACAATTCTAATAGCACATATTAAAAATAAAAATCCAAATTAACTTCGGTTTTACTGCTTTTCTAAAGCATAATTATAGATGGTAAGGAAAGTGTAGTTACAGCCATCATAAAGCTTAAAATTGTTCCAGCTGTGCACCTTTTGCAAGTAGTGCCTCTGCTACTGGTATTGTACCAAAAATATCTCCATACATAGGAATACCAACCAGCGTTGCCAGAATTACACCAAAATGGATTATTATTGCAAGAATCTTTCTACCCAACCTTTGGAATCAATTGTGAATAACAGCCCTATTCCAACGCCAATCAAAAATATAGGGAAATACTTTCTAAACGTGTCTATAACTTGTTGTTTTGCAAAAGAAATCCTTTCTTTTTGTGTCGGGTCATCCATATCGATATCTACTACATTTGCTTTTCGAACAAATTCTTCCACTTCATTTTCTAAAACCCAGTTTTTCAATAATCGTTCCACCTATTACCGCAATAACAAGCCCTACAATCACATATATATGATAGCAACTTTAGAACCAAAGATACTCATCAGTAAAACAAGGCTCCCTAAGTCTACCATTGGTGATGAAATCAAAAAGGAAAATGTCACACCTAATGGAAGCCCTGCACTGGTAAATCCGATAAAAAGTGGAATGAGATGAGCATGAACAAAATGGTGTCACTGTGCCAAGCAATGCTGCAATACAGTTTGCCCATACCCCATGAAAAACGCCCTATAAGTTTCTGTACTTCGCTCTGGTGGAAAGTAGCTTTGAATATATGAAATCATAAAAATCAAGATGCAAAAGTAGTATAGTAATCTTCAAAACATCATATAGGAAAAACTGTACACTTCCCCTATTCTGCCTGAAGTATCAACTCCTGCTTTCTCTAATAGATTTCCAATTAGTGTATTCCATCCACTTCATTCCCAGAATCTGATTTTGAATAAAATCCCAAATCATCATTGATTCTCCCTACTTTCTCTCTTTTGTAGCAAGATAATCCTTCAATAAAAAGTTTTAAAAAGTATTCAAGGTCTCACAATTCAAGGAATAATGATGCCATCTACCTTCTTTCCAGTAATTCACCAATCCACATCTCATTTAAAATTTTCATATGATGAGATAGTGTTGGCTGTGTAATTTCAAATGCCTCCAATATTTTACAAACCATTTTTCCCCATCGGAAAGCATTTGGATAATCTGCTAATCTGTTACTATCTCCCAAAGCTTTACAAATTAATGCTATGTCTATTGTATCATATTTTCTCCTTTACATAGATAGTTATCTATGTTTGGCATTATACACTATACATAGATTAATGTCAATGTTTATCTCTTATTATTCTTCAGAAAATTCCATCGCACTTAGTTCCAAAACAATCCAAGTAATGTCAAAACTGGGAGATAAGTACTGTTGCAGAAACTGATTCAAAATTAATGTTATTTAAAGAGCTGAAAAAGTATATTAAAAGAATTCTATGAGAATAAATAGAGGTATATCAACATATCTAGATAAGTCAATTATTTAAAAATAAAGAAAAATATAGAATTTCTTATGGAAGTCTAGCTTCTCCACTAGAAGGAGATTTTTAATATAAGTGATATGGTTTAGGAGTAAGAAAGAAAAAGATTAAAATATAAGATATTGTTAAAAGTGAGATTAAGTCTTGAAGATATAAAAATGTAAGGTGTGATGTTACAAAAGATTTTAGTGGAGATAATGTTACCTCTTGACAGTAATATGTATAAATAATATAATTTATTTTTAATGAAAAATATATTGACTTTAGAAAGGGAATTTATGTTATTTTATGAAGATTTAGTCAAAAATTGAAACGGGGAAGATAGAAGATATTAAAAATTGAAAAATTTGGATTGAATAAGGCTAAAAATATATCTGGTTATGGTATAGTATTCCACTTATACTTATTGGATTATTTAGCGATACTCATACATACTATTTATCACAAATGGTATCTTTACTTATAGGAGCACTTTTTCTTTGCTCTAGGTTTTAAAAAACAAGCTAAAAGACAGTTTTTACTTATTCTATTAAAGTGGATACAGAAGCTAGAAATATAAAATTTAAAAATTTAAACTTAAATTTTGATGACGTAGAAAGTGGAACTTTAAAAGAAATGAAACTAGGAAAAAGTTCTTCCTGTTATAGATATGATAACAAAGATAGAAAGCAAGTTATAATCCCATTGTATATGAATAAACAAGAAAGATTTATTCTTTTTAGTTAAGGAACTTTTAATTGGAAAGATTTTCAATAGAGAAGTGCGTGAGATAAGTATAGAAAATAATAAAGGCTGATAAATTAGTTGGAGAACTTAGCCCTCCTCCATCAAAAAGTATTTTTACATAGATATATTATCGCTAGTTCTTTAGCAAAGGGTATATCTAAGATAGAAAATATTTCTTTTTCTGAAGATATTATCGCAACTATTGAAGCTATGAAAAATTAGGTGCAAATATAGAACAAAAAGATAATTATCTTTTGATAGATGGAAGTGATACATTTAAAAATTTGAATGAAAATATCGAAATTGATTGCATGAATCAGGTTCAACTTTAAGATTTCTATTTCACTATCTATAGTTGAAGAAAAATAAAGTTCTATTTAAGGGAAGAGGTAAATTATTTAAAAGACCTATGACTCCTTACTTTGAAAAATTTTGAAAAATACAAAATAAAAAACATTCTTATATAGATGAAAATAAAATACTTCTAGAAGGAAAAATTAAAAGGGCAGGTATTTATGAAATTGATGGGAATATTAGCTCACAATTTATAACAGGACTCTTTATTTTCGTTGCCTTTATTAGATAGAGAATCTAAAATTATAATAAATGGTAAATTAGAATCTTCAAATTACATAGATATAAGTTTAGATTGTTTAAGCAAGTTTGTATAAAAATTATAAATAATTCATATCAAGAATTTATAATAGAGGGAAATCAAAGTTATAGGGCAGGAAATTATCGTACTGAGGGCAGATTATTACTCAAAGCAGCCTTCTTTTTGAGTAGCTAATGCTATAGGCTCAAAGATAAAAATAAAATGATTTAAGTGAGGACTCATTGTCAAGGCGATAAAAAGATAATGAGACTATATTTCTGAAATAGATAATTTAGAATTCTAAAAGATACTTAGTATTAGACAATCAGAAACACCTGATATTATACCCATCTTATCTTTAAAAGTCAGCAGTTTCAGGAAAAAGATTGAAATAGTCAATATTGAAAGATTAAGAATAAAAAGAAAGCGACAGATTGGGAGCTAACTGTTGAGGAATTATCAAAAACTTAATTTTGATTTAATTGAGATAGTATTTTTAATTAATTCAAGAGAATTTTTAAAGTTAATAGTGAAAAGATTGTATCTCTGTCAGCACATTCAGACCATAGAATTGCGGTAATGATGATAGCTATAGCAGCAACTTGCTATGATGGAGAAATACTTTTTAGATAATTTAGACTGTATAAAAATCATATCCTAACTTTTGAAAGTTTTCTTATCTCTAGGAGGAAAAATCTCATGAATACTTGGGGAACCAAAATAAGGCTATCTATTTTTGGTGAATCTCATGGAGAAGCATTAGAAGAGTTATAGATGGTTTAGAAGCAGGTACAAAATCAAATTTAGAGAATATAAATAAATTTATAGATAGAAGACGAGCAAGGGAAAATCATCTTTACAACTTCGAGAAAAGAAAAAGATGAATATAGAATTTTTAAGTGGCTATAAAGATGGACATATATAACAGGTGCTCCTCTCTTTGTGTTATATTTGAAAAATACCAATACTCAATCTAAAGACTCATGAAAATTTAAAGGTCTTATTAAGACTCAATCATCGCTGATTATCCAGCAGCTGCCAAGTCAAAGGCTCAATGATATGCAGAGGTGGAGGACATTTTTCTGGTAGAATAACACTAGCTTTGACTTTTTGCGGTGCTGTTGCAATGGATATTTTAGAAGAAAAAGGAATTAAAATTTTCTCTCATATAGGTTTTAGATATAAAGGATAAAAGTTTTTAGAATTTAAAGAAGTGGATATTGATAAATTTAAAAATTTAAAAGAAAGTTCTTTTGGCATTTATAGAAGATGACCTGGAAATTAAAGCAAAAGAGTTGTTAGGATCAAATTATCAGGGAATTCAGTTGGTGGAGAAATAGGAGTGTGCTTTGTTATAATCTACCAGTTGGCTTGGGTAGTCCATTTTTGATAGCTTGGAAAGTAAAATATCTCATTTAGCCTTTTCTGTTCCAGCAGTAAAAGGAATACAGTTTGTATAGGTTTTGATTTTTCTAACATTTTAGGTTCAGAAGCCAATGATTTATATTATTTAGATAATAATCAAATTAAGACTAGAACTAATAATAATGGAGGAATTTTAGGTGGACTTTCTACAGGAATGCCTCTGTCTTTTCTGTTGTTATAAAGCCAACTCCATCTATTAGTATAGAACAAGAAACAGTTAATATTAAAGAGATGAAGAATGATATTTTAAAAATAAGTGGCAGACATGATGCCTGCATAGTTCCAAGAGTAATGCCAGTAATTGAAGCAATTACAGCATTAGCAATACTTGATGAAATATTATAAAAGAGCTGCTGCAAACAGCCCTTTTTACTCTTTAGGCATATGTTTACTCATGTATTAAGAAAAATAATTGCAACACAAAAATGCAAGTAAATCTGTAACAGGAGTTGCATATACTACCTTCTAGTCCATCTTGGTAAAATAAGTAATAAAGGAATAAAAATAATATTTGTTTTACTAAAGACACTATTGCTCCTTTTATAGCTTTTTCCTATTGATGGGAAGAAAGTAGCAATAGAAACATATAGTATAGAGATATAAATAATAAAAATATTCATCATATCTTGTAGCAAAAGAGAAACACAGTTCTATCTCCCTTCACCAAATAAAGAAATAATCTGTTTTGGAAAAACTTGAAAGATTACAAATAAAATACTTGCTATGCAAAAGTAACTTTAAAAAGTAATCTCATAGTTTCCTAACTCTATGATAATTTTTAGCACCATAGTTAAAATCCAAATATAGGTTGTGCACCTGAACAAGTCCTAAAACTATGGCAATAAAATAACATTAATCTTCATACGATTCCAAATACTGCTATTGGAATATCACTTCCATAGATTGATTTAGCCCATACAAAATTTCAATAAATTATTAGTTGTAATCAATACTATCATATTAGAAAATTGATAGATAAAAAGAGGCAAAAACCCTAAAGAAATAATTTCTTTTCAGATAGTGGACTTGTGGTATAAAAATCATTTAAAGAAAATTTCACTGATTTAAATCTTGGAAAATAGATTAGTAACAAACTTGCAGAAACAACTTGACTTATAAATAGTAGCCCAAGACAGCACCTCATATTCTCAATGATCACATAAATATAGGGATCCAGAAAATTGTATTTAATACTGCACTAGTATTTGCCATCATAGAATATCTAGTATTTCATCAGCTCTCACCAAAGGATTAACTCCAATTGAAAGTAAAAATGGTATTCCACAGAAGTTATACCGTGTATTCATAGCATATTGTAGAAAATTTTATCGTAGCTCAAAAAGAAATCATTAAGGCTCTAAAAAGATTCTGATACTTATACAAAGTATAATACCAATTATTATAAGAGTACTCTGTTGCAGTACCAGCAGTGTGTTTTGATTTCTAGGATCTTTTCCTAGCTCTAAATTAAAAATTTGAAGCTCCTCCAATTCCAAGAGTAAGACCTAGTGGCTAAACAAATAGTTGTAATAGGAAAAGCTATATTTGTAGCCCAGCATTTCTAGATATCCAATTCCTTGACCAATAACATCTGATAACAACATTGAAAGTGCATTCCTAGGGTTGGCAATTATTGCTGGAATAGCTAAAAGATCTTATCAATTTAGATATCTTTTGATATCCAAGCGGATTAACTGTATTTAATTTGTCTTCCCTCCATTTAGACCTTTATAAAATGATTTACATTTTATCAGTAAATTTATGATTTTGTCAATTGACAAGTTTTGTGAGGACTATTTCTATAGTTAAAAGAATTTAAAATTTAATGTCAGAAGGATATTAAGTAAGCTAAAAATAGTGATATGAAAAATAGAAGTAGTGGGAATATCAAAAATTCAATTGTTGAAATTAAAAACATGCAGATGTATAGAGTTACAAAAGAATAAGGCTCTTTTATTCTGACAGACAGCAACTTGACTATGTGTATTTTTAACTTAGAAATGTAGTCTTATAAAATCAAGTGAAAGTGGTGAGAATAGAGTTGTCTTTTTATTAAATGACGAGTACATGATAAATGAACCTTTGTGAGATATCTGGAATTGAATGTTGGGGCTTTGAAGATTCTAAAATTCTTAGGATAGGTATAAAAACTTTCGATAAAATTATGTCTAAGGACTATATTTTAGCTAGAAATTGTATGTTAGAAATGGAAAAAGAATAAGAAGACTATACAGACAATTAAAAATTTAACTTCTTCAAATATTGATTACAGCAAAACTCTCACAGATCTAGGAACACAATATGGACTCTAAAGAAATGAAATTGAAGATTATACATATATTAATTTAAATTTGACAGTAACATATGTGCATAAGATGTTAGGTTATCAAAGAGAAACTGTTTCACGAAATCTAAAAATTATTAGCACAAAAGAAATAATATTACAAAAAGATAGAAAATTCTAGTTAATATTGAAAA
>BNJT01001474.1_pt1 | contig 98036 bp, 122 predicted proteins | sample 8540491 | NCBI WGS metagenome assembly BNJT01 (sample SAMD00202455, study PRJDB9452) | human saliva metagenome | host: Homo sapiens | reverse complement strand
TAATCAAACGCCTATTACAGACATGGCTAAGGTCGGAGATACTATTCCTATGAAATCCTAACCTCCATTTCGCCTCGTGTGGTGCGCGTCTGTGTGAGAGAGTAAGTTCTAATCGTTCTGCAAGGTCTCCTAAAGAATCCATATTAACGTAGAATAAGAACTGGCTACAACCTTGAGGTTGTAGCCCGGTTCTTTTATTGTATTGTGAATGATGAATGCTTATTCAGCGTTCATGATTACGATACGGTTCCATACGTTTTCAGATAAGGTCGCTGGCGGTCACCCTCCCAGCTAGGTCTTGATGCGGTCAGCAGAGATACCATACTTTTCAACAAGAATCTTCTTCACAGCTGAGCACGACGTTCAGAGGAGCTTGTAGTTGTAGTCAGGTGTACCTGTCTGACGGTCAGCATAACCTACAAGAGTAATAGTCTCTGTGTTATTCTTAGCGTATTCTGCGATATTGCGGATGTTAATCAACTGGTTAGGATCTACTACTGCACTGTTTAGGCGGAAGTAAACAACGTTACCAACTGCAATACCTGCAACCTGTGGAGCTGGAGCTTCTGGGCAATCAACTGGACGCTTAGAAAGCTCGAGCGTTTTCAGCACGAAGGCTGTTAAGTTGCTTGTTTAGGCTAGCGATAAGGTCATTGTCTTGAGACTTAAGCTGAGTGAACTCCTTCTTACCAAGGTGGAAAGTAAGACTAGCACCTGCAGTACCTAGGAAGCTACGTTCGTAAGCAACAGATTTATCAGCTTCGTCATTCTTGATTGGTGATAGCTCACTAGTTGTGCGGAAATTATTAGCTAATACTTGTGCTTCAAGATTTAGGTCCACACACTTAGCTAGGCGGACTTTAAGTTGAAGTCCCCTCCAGCTAGAGCAGAGTTCTTCACCTTCAGCAGGTAGAGGTCCTTGGAAACCTTGTGGGAAATCCGTACTAAGTTGCGTTGCGAAAAGCACCTACAGAAAGGAATGGAATTAGGTGGAAGAAGCGATTTTCCTTGTACTCAGAGAAATAGTTAACGACATCAAACATGAAGTCAACTTGCCCCATAGCATACTTGTGAGTAGCTTTGTAAGCAGTCTGAGTTTTATCAGTTGTCACATTGAAACGGTCTGTGAGATTGCCGTAAGTAAGCTTAGCACGAGTAGCAAAGTAAGGATTGTGCCACTTACCAAGTGCAAGAGAAGGATTAACAAGATTAATACCATCCTTACGACCAAAGTCGTAATAGTTCATTCCTGAGAACTGGAATGAAGGCGCATCACCGATTTCAAGGAACCAGTGGCTCTAGCGCCATCCTTAGCAAAGTGAGCCTTACGAGCAGGCACTGAAGTATTTTCCTGAGCATTAAGCGCTGTTGCACCCACAAGAGAGGGCAAGAGCCATGCACATTAGTTTCTTAGTCATTGTCTTGATCTTTTCTAGTTAGATAATTAGCTGTTAGCACTGACTCTATGATTACTTAGAACGAATGATAACCACACGGTTCCAAGCAGTGCTCTTACCGCTGAATGGAGCTTCGCTGTCAGACTTGTACTCTACAGTGATGCGTTCAGATGGGAATACCATACTGCTCTGTAAGAATCTTAGCTACAGCTTGAGCACGCTTTTCAGCAAGACCCTTAAAGCGACTTTCAGCCTTCTGAGTGTAACCTGTTACTACGATTTCACCACCCTTCTTGTTTACGAATTCACTTGCATCAAACATCAGTGATAAGCTGGTCCTTAGACACTACGCTCTTACCATGCTGGAAGAGTACGCTCTTCTCTGCAAGGAAGTGGTTCTTAGTTTCTCCTGCAGGAGCTACTCGCCATAACTTCTGGGCAGTTCACTGGACGCTTAGCAAGCTCAGCATTTTTCTGCGCGAAGACGGCTAATTTGACCATTAAGGTCTGCAACAGAGCATCATCTTGAGCTACGAAAAACATCATGACCAGTCTTACCTAGACGGAAGTTAAGACCTGCACTAGCAGTATAACGCAACTTGTTTTTCGAAAGCACGTGGATGTGAAACAGAGCTTAGACGCATGCCATTGTAAGTTGCTTCTCCTTCTGCTACTAGATCTACACGATCTGATAGACGGAAAGCAAACTGAACACCAGCATTAGCTGTTCCAGCCTGTACGATTGTTGTACTTGTTGCTGTCGAACCTTTACTTCGTAACCAAGACTAGGTAAGGACTAACGTGTACGAAGTAGTTCTGTGTTACGCTGACCAAAGAAGTTTACAAGGTCAGAGCATAAAGTCTACATGACCATTTACAAACTTGTTGTTCTGTTCTAGAACTGCCTCGTCGAAAGTCTCTACTCACCAGCAACCTTAAGGCGAGTAGCAAAGTAAGGGTTAAACCACTTACCTACGAGATGAGGCTTGGTGAAATGTTGGGCGATCAGCAAACTTAGCAGACTGCCCTATCGCCACTACCCATGATTGACGCGCCCACCTTGGAAGGTGATGAACCAGTTAGCAGAAGGGTTCTTTTCGAATACTGTACGTGTATTCTTTGCGCCTTCTGTCTGTGCATTCGCTGTCATGGCGAATGCTCCCTGCTAGAGCGAGAACAGTTAATCTTAGCTTCATAATCTATTATATATACTGTATAACTATTTCCCTTTATTATGGATAAAAATACGAGGCAAAGATACTAATAATATCTATATAGGTACATTTATATAACAATTTGTTAAGCTCCTATTTATCTAATATATCAGAAAATATACTCATCGGATAAAGAGCAGTCCGACGGATAACTGAAATAGCATGAATACTTACTGAAAATAGAGATTCTGGTCACTGAAAATAGTCATTGCACAGAGCAATCTGCAAACTTCAGCTGTAGTCTGTACAAACTACGGCTGGAAGTTTCTGCAGACTACACGTGTAGTTTGTACAGACTTCGCCGAGTGCTGAACTTAGGTATGCGTAAGTACGAATTTGTTATGTGTACTCACTTAAATAAGTACACGTACTTACTTAAGTGTTTGCGTCACTTACTAAGTAGTTTATGATATGCACCCCAAAAGTTAGACAAAAAAACATTTTGGGTTTTCTTATGAGTATTAAAAAGAAAGAAGAACAATTTATCAGATTTGCTCAGGTATATGCATCTTCTAGATGCTGGTTATGCCTTTGAGCATATCAGTGCTACCTACGGGATTCATGCTGGACATTTAAAAAGTCTTACGTTCAAAAATACCTACAACAGGGTCCAGTAGGCTTGGAAAAAGTAAATCTATTAAGGCTAATTTTGAGTTAAGGAAACGCATCGTCCTTGAAGTTGAGAAAAAGCACTTACCTTTACACGTAGCCTCGTTAAAGTTTGGAGCAGCTCCTCAAACCATCTGTAGATGGTTAAAAAGCATATAGAGAGGAAGGTTTGTCCGCTCTAGGCGAATCTAAAAAAAGCGAGGCAAAGCATCAAGTATGGGTAGACCTAAAAAAGAATAGCAAGCCTCTCAGTGAGCTGGAACAACTTCGGAAAGAAATCCAGGAACTCAAGACAGAGAATGCTTTGCTAAAAAAAGTGAGAGCCTTAGTCGAGGAAAGAAATGCCCGTCTAAGAGCGATTGGGCAGGTGCCATCGAAGAACTAAGGCAGGCAGGACATCCTCTTAAGTATATGCTTGAGAGAATTGGCATGGCACGTTCAGTATTCTATTACCACCTAACGCGTCTTAACAAAGCAGATGGCTATGATCTTGTTAGAGATAGGATAAGCTCCATATATAACGAAAATAAAGGAAGATATGGCTACAGAAGAATCTGTTATGTATTGCGCAGTGAAGGAATGGAAATCAACCACAAGACTGTACTGAAACTTATGCGGCAACTGGGTATAAGTGCAAAGAGTAAAAAGCGTCACTATCGCTCCTATAAAGGTGAAGTGGGTAGAATAGCTCCCAATGTAATTGCCAGAAACTTTAAGGCATCAGCACCCAACCAGAAATGGACAACAGATGTCACGCAAGTTTGCATACAGGGAGTCAAGACCTATCTATCACCCGTAATGGATATGTTTAACGGTGAAATCATTGCATACACCATATCAAGAAGTCCGAACTTGCAAATGACTATTGATATGCTTAGAGCTGCATTCAGGAAACAGCCCCCAATTAATGGGCTGATTATACACTCTGACCAGGGATGGCATTATCAGCACGGCATGTATCAGAAGATGCTCAAAGATAAAGGGATCGTACAGAGCATGTCTCGGAAGGGAAATTGCTTGGATAACTCTATGATGGAGAATTTCTTTGGGTTAATGAAGAATGAGCTTCTCTATGTGAACCATTACAACTCTATTGAGGAGTTTGAAAAGGAGCTCAAGCAATATATCTGGTGGTACAACAATAAAAGAATAAAACTGAGGTTAAAAGGTATGAGCCCGGTACAATACCGTGCTCAATACTATAAAGAGTTGAAGAATGAACAGTTAATTTAATGTCCAACTTTTTGGGGGCATATCATTACCTCGTACTAAATTGTGCCGCCCTAAGGAGCTCAAAATGTTGAGACCGTACAACGGTTTCAATATAAAAAATTATACAACGGCCTTAAATAGGTGAACATATCAGTTTACACGCAATGTTTGGTCAAGATTTTTCAATATCTAAATTATTTGTTTTGTAGAACAATTAGCGTTTTCATGATAGCCTAAACTGAAAATTTATCTATCAATTATTTGGTAGATATTAGAAAAGTGTATTATCTTTGCATTGCAAACGAGAGGGAAACCGCTTGTAAGCAAGACCAAAAACGGTGTGGTAGTTCAGCTGGTTAGAATACCTGCCTGTCACGCAGGGGTCGCGGGTTCGAGTCCCGTCCATACCGCAAGAGAGTCTCTGAGAGATAAATCGAGACTGACAATACAAAAATAGTTAAGTGTCATTACTCCAATTGAGTTATGGCACTTTTTCTTTTGTATATACCCTATGTACAGGTATGTACTGATATAGCCGAGATGCTCTTCGAACGATGCGGCAAAATTCTGCAGCAACGCCAATCCATGACTATAAACCACAATGATAAGTCCACCTCTAGCTCGATAACCTAATACCTGCATCCAAGACTAGCAACCTCACGTAGGGGATATTTGTAGGAGCTGTATCCGATAACTTTGATGAACGCATCGAGCAGAAGATTTTTCACGCTGAGATTATCATTGATGCCACCAAGATATCAGCCAAAGCCCAAGATCCTATACCCATCATAGCTGACTTCATCAAACAAAGAGTGGCTCCGATAATCTCTCAGAAACTATCAAAGCCAATTATAATCGTGCTAAGCAAGAGGTGTTAAATCTTGTAGATAGCGAGATTAAGCGGATAAAGGCAGACCCAGAACTCGCTCACCTAGTCAAGGAGTAAGAACGCTATTATTGTGCGAAATTAAGACGGGAGGACTCTAAATGGCAGGGCAATACTCTACAATCTGCTACGCCCCAAAATTAGCGGAACACATCAAGCCTTTTTTGGATATAAGAGAACACATTAGGCGTATAAGTTCATCTATACTAGTAGCTTCAAACTATAGCCTCTCCGCTTCTTTATATATTGGTTGTAGCTCCTTCAATAGAGGGAAGTAAGCATTAGTTGATGCAGATGTTCACAGCGAATTCTTTCCGGCACTATCTCGTTGTTCTGTGGTATGACGCTGACTGACTTGCTTGGGCGATATCCGATAGGCTAAAAAGAGGTCTGGCTCTATATAAAAAGTCCCCCTTCCTGAACCATATCTATCCATAGTTTATAATCCTCTGCATGAGGATAGCCTTTCTTGTAGTGTACATTATGCTCGAAAGTATAAAACTATGTACGCAGCATCACTGTGGGGTTTTGCAATTATGTTTCTGCTCAAGCAGAAGCAGTTCTGGATGTCTGATTAAGCCCGAAAGATCAGAATAACCTAAACGAGGAGAAACCCCATTCCGAAGATGGTTACCCACGATGCGCATACGTCAATTGTAGGCTCCTCCTCCATGATATGGTACTGTACATGCAGTCTATTGGGATGCATTAGATCATCAGCATCCATACGGGCAATATACTTCCCTTTGGCTTGCAACAGCCCGTCATTAAGCGAGTCGATAAAGCCGTGTGGACGAGATATTAGCCTCAAGCGAGGGGTCTGAATATCTGAGTACAATTTCACTTGTATAGTCTGTCGAACCGTCGTCAATTACAAGTAATTCAAAGTCAGTAAAACTCTGTCGCAATACACTATCTATAGCTTCTGGATATAAATTTCCCCATTATGAACGGGAAGAATGATACTAATTTCTCGCCATTACCTATAGCCTTGGTCGCTGTTCTATATAGTTCTAGGGTTTTCGTTCTCATTAGATCAATATTGTACCTCTCGAGGTATAGCTTGCGGGAAGCTGTACCTAAGTCCTTCTTAATTTCTGAGAAGTGGCCAGCTCAATCAGATACTGAGCCATTTGCTTTAGGTCAACGATAAGTCCCAATGCCCTAGAGAACGAGACATTTACTTTTAAGGCATTTACCCCATGAGTAAAGATTTCATCTAGACCATCTACTGCTGTTGTAATGATTGGAAGTCCCATCATTGCCATCTCTAAGGCTACATAGCTACATTGTTCCTGAAGAGATGCATGACTCCAACATCAACCCATTTATACAATTCCATCATTGCATCTCGGATAGAGTCCCTTTAAATGTGATATTAAGATCGGAATAACTACTCTCTATTTGATTGCGTAGATGCGTTGGGGCAAATCCGGCAACAGCAATCTCGAAAAGAATTCCTTTCTTTCTGAGCAAGCCTTTGAGCTTGCAAAAACGAGTTCTAACCCTTTCCCTCTTGATATTGTCCCTACATATATAACCCTTACAACTCCTATTCGGTCATAATTTCGTGCATAGTGCTCTGATAGATCATTGACCCCATTGGGAATAAAGTGACTAGAGGCAATCCCTGTGGATACATTTTGCGTAAAAATCTTCTGCACATTGAGTTAAGCAGACTAAATAGTCTGATTCTAGGTAGAGCTTGCTCTTCGCAATTATTGGTAAGATATTCTTCTTTTATTAATGTTACGTTATTCGCTACATACTTACGGTATAATTGGTTGAATTTACCTTCGTTTCTATTGATAATAGACTTCACGGAATACAATGAAGATGAGAAATTATTCTGGAGCAGGGATACTGCTGCCTCAACAATAGAGCCAAGTCTATTAAGTTAATCGTGTGTGTATGTATTATCAGAGAAGCACCACTCGTTATATATGGAGAGAGTAAATGCATTACCTGCGTGTTATAATGTCGCAGCCAATAGCGTTCACGTATTACTTCCTCTGCCATTTGGGGGAGAGGGAATGATATATATTGTACTTCCTCAATAATACTAGCTTTGCAGCCTAAAAGATTGCCACCATTGACGAAGCTAACACGAGTTACGGCATATTCACCAAGGTAAGGTCTAAGAGCTTCGACTACCATCTCCATATAGCGATCTACCCCAGAAAATGCTCTGTAGTTAGTCATGTCAAGTAAGAGGATTTGCACTTTGTGTCATCAAACTAAGCAAAATATAGAGTGAGAATACGAGGGTTTTCTATCCCAAGGGCATAGAGCAGATAACGAGCGAGACCTTGATGGTAGCCACTACGTATTGCAGCAATGGGTGTTAGAGTGTGCAGACGGGCTTCTAACCCTTCTCTAGAACTTCCGCCTCCGATATACGTTTCAAGCCTCGATATGAGGGGAGTCGCATGTCTTATTGAGGACTGACGCAGACAAACGAGGATATCTATGCATTCTGATAAGGAGTACCATGGACTAGCGTTAAGCTCCTCACTGATAATCCCTATTCGCTTGGATAACATAGATTTAAACTCTAAGCCATCGATACAATCGTGTAAATAACATACTAGCGATGGACTAAACGCCAATGAGCCGTTACTATAAAATCGCTCTAAAAATCCGCTCAATGTTGTACTCGACTCGCTTATTTCGATAGAAAGCACAGTCGAACATACTTGTCTAAAGCTAAGCGAAGTCGACCTGCATTTATCCCTCGAGTCTAGATAGATGGCGAATACAGGCTCCATTGCTCTAAAAAGGCTGATCAAGTAGGAGCCAAGCTGTTTATATAGGCGATCGCACAGCTGGAGCAAAACCATCATCGACTACCAATGACGCAATAGCTTAAATAATAGCAATGCCCAAACCCTAGCAAGTACTCTTGAAAAACTCCCAATGCTTACGTTCGAGCAATGCTCACAATTTTCTCATGTTGCCTCCCATAAGCTCGAGATAATTTGCATCAACGAGGTCATCGGCTATCTCCGAGCATCAGAGCCCAGCCGTTACCAGTAACTCCATTAGAGAAGGATAAATCTCTGTCTAGGGCTACTAAACTTGTTTTTAGAAGCTTTACGTATTGTTCGTAGATGTAATTATCATTCCAAGCTGAGGCTACAGTCCCTAAGGCTAGTGCTACTCCCGATCGTCCATTATATAGACCTGATGAAGGCAAAGCAAATGCATCAAAGCAACAATGTCTCTACAATGGGCGTAAGGAATTTCCCTGCTGGTAATATTTGTAACTACATACTTATCGTACCCCATCCCCGGAATCTCAATTATAATAGTCCTGACGTCTGTGATGTAACTAAACGGCTATAATATCCTGACGTTCTATCAGGATTGTCATGGCTTCCTCACCTCTACTACCGTCCCTTGATCGAGGACTACGATCTGGTCTGCATGCCGTATGGTGCTTAGCCTATGAGCTATAACAACGACTGTGCGATCCTGGAAGGCAGAGTTTAGAGCCTCTACGATTTTGCGCTCATTGATAGCATCCAAGGCATTAGTTGCCTCATCGAGAAAGAGATACTGAGGCTCTCGATATAGGGCTCGTGCTATCAGTAGCCTCTGCCTCTGTCCTCCACTTATCGACCACCTTCTCCGATCTTAGTATCAAAACCTTTATCCATCGCATTGATCTCATTCTCAATCTGAGCTATGCGACAGCATCGACGTAACTTGTCATAGTCCACATGGTCATCGTCCAAGGTAATATTAGCCTGTATGGTATCATTGAAAAGCTTCCCATCCTGCATCACGACCCCGATCATCTCTCGCCACATGCGCAGGTTAATAGCATTGACATTCATACCTCCCATGCTAATCTCCCCATAACTGGGACTATATAGACGCACGAGGAGTTTCAGTAAGGTCGACTTCCCACTCCCGCTCCCACCAACGATAGCTGTTATCTTCTTCTTCTGGGATTATGAGGTTAATCCCTTTTAGGATCAGTGGAGCATTGACGTTATACTGAAAGTGGACGTTGTTGAGATAAATATGTCTCTGCTCGGGAATACTGATAGAACTACCTACAGATAGTAGAGCCTCCTCATCATCAAGCTGTCTGATCTCGTTCATCCGGAAGAAGGAGATCTTAGCATACTGAGCTGAGAGACGACAAAGTTGATAAACTGCACTAGAGGTCCATTGAGCATGCCGATGATGAACTGTGTCGAAATCATAACTCCGAAAGTAATATCACCCTTGATCACCGCCGTTGCACAGAAGAAAGTAATTGCCATATTCTTGATACTTTCGATAAACTGAGCACCAAGGTTCTGCATATTCGTTACGGACAATACCCTCTTATTAACGTTGTGAAGTCTTGCCTGGATTTCTTCCCAACGCCACCGACGCGCCCGCGTCATAGTTGTAGATCTTGATATCTGCCATAGCCTCTACTGTCTCTACCCAGTAACTCTGGTCTCTGGATACCAGCTCAGTATTGCCAGTCTAACTTTTTGCGTATACTCCAGAAATAACAATATCCATCCCACATACATCACAGAGCCAGAGATGAAGATCAAGAAAATATCTAGGCTGTAAATCAAAAGTATCACAGAGAATATGCAAAGGTGAAGACGGAAAAATACCAAAGCCAAGGAGTTGTTCATGATGAAGTTTCGGATTCGCTCATGGTCATGGGCACGCTGCAGAATATCCCCCACGAGCTTTGTCTCAAAGAACGAGATGGGTAACTTCATAAGCTTATTGAGATAATCGGAGATTAGAGCGATATTGACACGGGCTGTGATATGCATCAGCATCCAGTCGCGGACTATATTGAAAATCATCACGCTAATCAGTATCGCTGCGTTGCCGATGAGGATCATATTGATAAATCCCGTGTCTGAGGTCTTGATGCCGACATCGATTACAGCCTTAGATATGAATGGGGTAATGCCTGTATGAGTGTTACCAGTAGCATCACTACAAATATCAGCCCGAAACTTCCTTTATAAGGGTGAAAGTATCTTAGGGAGGCTGAGCATACTATCTCTTTGCTGCTTACGTTCCTCGTCTGATGTCGCAAAGTCTGCAGTAACCTCGACGCAGAGTAGAACACCATGAAGCTCCCGTTCAGGGATCCACCCTGCTTCAAACTCTTGGGTGCGTATACTTAACCCTCCCATGCATAGGGTCGGATACATACACATGTTTCCTTGTAGCGTGATAAACTACGACATAGTGATTTTGTCTCCAGAACGCAATCGCTGGGAAGGGTATTTTTCTCTACTAGGTCAGAGAGTCTACACTTGATAGGTAACGAACGCAGACCTATAGCCTCAGCTCCTATCGCTAGATTTTTCATCGAGACCCCTTCCTGGTAATACCACAGCGATCTCTCAGGTACTGCAGGGAGTAGTAGCGCCCGTAGTGCTTTAGCGATCATCTTCAGACTAGCTGGACCACAGTCTTGCGAGTCCATCTGATACTCCACGGGGAATCGATTATACCACATATTACTTAGTAGACTTAGCTTTGAGATTATCGAAGAGTCGTTCTATCAGGCGCCGAGGTTTGGTGATAATCTCAGCAATACCTTTACTCTCGGGTCCGATCTGTAGCACTTGCCCAAAGTTCGTGCACAGCCCCTCTGGTGAGGGATATGCGAATCCTGTAGGCGCTGACTTCGCCTGAGGGTTGTTGTGACCTTGTGCGTCAATATGGAGATACTCTCCACTTGTCCCTCGGATAAGTCCATATTCGTCGTAGGGGTAATCTTGTAGCTTGATATGCGTCCATCCCACCTTCACTTTCCCAGCTCCGATAGCAGGGATAATTGCTTCCCCCTATAATCTTCCTGGTTGGCGGAACGACTGAGAACACTTCATACCACTCTGTACAGGGGGCGTTTTCCTGCCAAAATCCGAGATAATCGAGTTTTCCATCTATTGGCGCAACGAAGAGATAGCGCTCTCTCCATAGAGCGCACATCGTTGATTAGAGTCTGATACTTAGCCTCTAGGTTACTATAGACTTCTTTGAGCATCTCCTCTTCCTCAATAGCATTGCGTAACACCTGCATGCGCCCCTGCTGTATTTCAGACAGCTTGGCGAGGTATGCAGAACGAGCGTTGGCGTAGGCTCCCTTGATCGACAACAGGTTATTTTCGCTCTGGCGGTAATCATACTCTGCCACATAAGCCTTACTGAGTAGAAGGCTGTCTCGATGTAGAAGATCTTCGGTGCTGGCGATAACTTGGCTCTGCATCCTTAGAGCCAGTTGTATGTGTTCAGATAGCTTTATAGAGGATGATATTTGGTCTTCTAACGCCTTGCGAATCGTTGCATATTTAGGGGCTTGTACGTAGCCGCCACCAAGCATCATAGGCTTGAATATATAGGTTATAGCTATTCCCAAGTTCTCCCAACTCTAAATTCCTCTCAAAAAGCAGGTAATGAGTCTTGGAACAATACCTAGGCCCAAGACTTGCTCGAGGTAGAGAAACGAGCTATAATCCAAAACCACTTTCGATGTAACCGATGACATCGCCCTGCACCAGCTTAGTCCCAACGCTCTGGAGCAGATGCAAACGCCCGATGTTGAAGGCAACCAAACGGACTGGTGCTACACTACTTGTCAATGTAACCTCTCCGTCAACAGTGTCGGATAACTGGCAGGGAAGCTAATGCCAAGCAAGACACTGAGCAGAGATATTACAACTAGTCCGACTCGGTACGTCCAGCCAGTCGGCATCCGATCGATAATATCCTGGACCTCTCCGAACGGGAGGTCTGAAGATCAATATCTGCCATACTCTCTATTTAGCTTTTTACTCGAAGATTTAGCATCTGCAAAATAGACCTTGCAACGACCATGTTGTGATGGAGAGCCAACTCCTTAATGGTAGGGCGAGGCGAATGAGAAAGCTGAGAGGCATTTGCTCCGCAATCTAGACTATCTACAGCTTCGCGCTACTTTAAGCAGTTGTCGTCAGACAGACTAAGATCATGGTAAGTTGTCAGCACGATGCGATACTTGTAGTAGCCCTTGCGCTCGTTGTCGTAGGCTACGACGTACAAGTTCGGGTGTTGCCAGCGGTAAAGGTCTTCGAAATCTAAGTAAACATCTCGATGAATTTCAAGTTTGTAGGGTGCAATCACCTTTCTGATCTGAGATACTGTTGAAAAATTAATCTTGCCGTATTCTTCTTCTGACATAAGCTCTCCATCACCTTTGTAATAAAAAAACGATAGTATTGATTTGAGTGGACACGTCCCTCATACCGAAATCGATTTTCCACAAGAATCGGAGGTGTCTTGCCAGGTCCTCTGCAGGACTAGGAAGTTGTTGGATGCCGAATAATTAAGGTTAAACCAATCACCTGCCCGAGTTCTATTCCTTGGTGTTTTGAGGACTACGCAATGGCTTGGCGTGTAAATAATAGGCCTCCCAGAGACTTCTGGGATGGGGATACGATCTCGCTTACTAAGGTGAACCGTATCCAGAGAATGAGACTTGTGCATTAAGACTATTCCCCAGAAAAAAGAAACAGGGTAGCTATAGATAGCCATCTGAATAATCCTTGTATCATGACTTGCATTTATTTATAGTATACATACTTTTTCTTGTCTAACTCCTTAATGATAGAGTGAGGGCGAACGAGAAAGCTGAGAGGCATTTGCTCTGCAGTCTAGACTATCCACAGCTTCGCGCTACCCTAAGCAGTTGTCGTCATTAGACAGACTATAATCATGGTAAGTTATCAGCACGATGCGATACTTGTAGTATCCCTTGCGCTCGTTGTCGTAGGCTACGACGTACAAGTTCAGGTGTTGCCAGCGGTAAAGTTCTCGGGCCTTACCCAAATATCTCGAGGAATTTTTAAACATGAGGGCTCAATCACCTTTCTGATCTGAGAGATTGTTGAAAAATTAATCTTGCCGTATTCTTCTTCTGACATAAGCTCTCCATTACCTTTGTAATACAAACGATAGTATTGTTCTGAGGAGATACGTACCTGATACAGAAATACATTTTCCACAAGAATCGAAAGAGTCTCGCCAGGTCCTCGCAGGACTAGGAAGTTGTTGGATGCCGAATAATTAAGGTTAAACCAATCACCTGCCCGAGTTTTTATTCCCTGGTGTTTTGGGACTACGCAATGGCTTAGCGTGTAAATAATAGGCCTCCCAGAGACTTCTGAGACGGGGATACGATCTCGATCACTAAGGTAGAACCGTATCTAGAGAATAGACTTGTGCATTAGACTATTCCCCAGAAAAAAGAAACAAGGGTAGCTATAGATAGCCATCTGAACGATCCTTGTATCATAACATGTTCTTATTTATAATATTCACATAATTATCACGTACAGATTTATCTACCTTTTTCCACGCATCTGTGTGATGAAGTCGAGACCAAGATAGTGCCTCGTAAACCTCTTCACGTTTTCCTGGGTAGAGCCTCCCGAAGAGCATCTAGTATCATTTTTCGGTAATGGGTTGCGATCATTTCATGATGGATGTCTGCAGAGTTTTTGGCCCGTATTACCATTACCATGACCATCATTCCGTGTGTAGTAATCATAAAGACCGGATAAGCCTCTTTGAAGAGGCATCACTGCGTAGGTTGTTGTAGGATTCTGTTCCTTTCTGGTTTCCAGCTATCTTTATCAATGCCAAAGGCAGCAAATGCCCTCAAAGTCTTGCATGGACTAGCTCATGAATAATAGTACTTGCAACGCCTATCCGCATGATTCTTCTCCAGTATATCTGAATTAATTCTGTACAGATATAGCTTTATTCAGTGAAGTATGATCTGTCTCCCCTGCTCTTATCGTGCCCGGTTCTGTAGATTTTTAGAGCGGAAGCCGATATATCAATATAATAACCAGATGTTTTTACTCGCAGCAGAAAATGTTGGAAACTCTCACTCTTTGAGAGGAGGGTCTGAAGCACATTTGTTAAGTTTGTCCCTGCTGTGCTCCCGTCTTTGCTCAGTGTCTGATGGAAGACTTCTTTAGCAAGGATGACACTGTACTATAAGTATCCGTCGATTGATTCTTCAAAGAGGCATAACCTCCACCTAATGGAGCTATAACATTATGGTCCTCTTCTGAGCCAGCATCAGAAGGGTCAGAGTAAAAATCCCGAAATATCCTCCTCGGGTCGATATGGGTCGTCGGGTGCATACTCCTGTAAGCTCTGGATGTTCTGAATGTTCTGGATACTTCCCAACAACCACTACTTCCTTAAGTAATGTGGTATCTTCAGGTATATACCACGCATCATTCACTTTAGAGACTACCCAATTCCCAGAGGCATCCCTGCGATAGTGCTCTTCACTTCCCATCACATCAGCCACCAGACCAAAGAGCCACTCTGGACTAGTTTTTGGTACTCTTCATGAGTAGGGGTCCTCCCAGGTCCCAGTGCCACCGCCCCAATAGGAGCATTGTTCCTGTTCGCTAAGTATAGGCATTTCTTTCCTTCATTTGCTCTAGGCTTAATACCGTCAATTTTTGCTTCATGATGATGAAATGACTTTAAGTTAATAATGTTCAGATGTAAAGATAGCATTCATTTTTAAATCGAGCAAATCTCATAGGGATTTTTACATAAGTGTCCTTCGAAGTTATCTCAATACGAAGAGTTGATCTAGCGAAGACCATCAAGAAAGATCTCTCCTGTCGGATGAGTATCTATGTGTCCGTTTCTCACATAACTTCAACAGTCTAAATGAATGCTATTTATGCAGAGCATGTTATCTCTGACCTGTCACGTGAAGCATATCACTCTTGATGGTCAGACTATTCTGGAGTAATAAGAAACATAAAGGTACATATCCTCAGGGGTGACGCATTAAATAAGTATGGTTGATATATTTGCGTTAGTTAAAGTTTAGATATTTATGTACTCTTCACTATTTGAGACTTAGACATTTTTAGACCCATGTATCGATCGTAAAAAGCTCTATCCTCTAGACTTTTTAATCTTAATTGTTTTTCTCTCTACGCTCTCAGGATATACTTCTGATATCCCCCAGTACATTTTTTTGGGGGCATATCATTTTCTTGTCTCAATTGAATAGCATCAACAGAAGCATACGCTTATTCTGTTTCAGCATAAAAACGACATATATTATATGAGTATCCATTCACTTGTGCGCTTAAATGTAGCACATATCTAGTACCTTTCCTATCACTAGGGGCTAACATCCTGCCTTGTCGATGAACGTCCCTCTATGGAGGCTGACATTGAAACCATATCAATTACGGGGAGTAGATGCTACAGAAACTTTTAGCCTATCCACGAGAAGCAGACGCAATATTCTCTCTCAAGACAATAACATTTGTCTATCATCTAGCAACGAGGGCTAACGATTCCCTACTCAAGAAAATCCATCTAGACTTTAAGCTATCACAAGGAGCTAAGATTACTCGCCTAAGTGATGCAAATAAAGGATTTTACCAACGGTTCGACTATAGAATACGAAGTCGTCATCGAAGATAAGGCTTGGAAACGACTCTATCGCATACAGTTTATAGCAGGCACCTTCGCTCAACACGCACTTTAGCTTCGATACACCACGTCCATTTCTATGGAGCCAATGAAGACGAAAAGACCCCGAATAATCAGTATTGGCAGTGGTCTCTAGACGAAAATATCCCCAACGAAACACGTATATGGGGAACAGGTAATGCTGGGTTCAAACTTAGCCAATGGGATGCGGCACCAGAGATTTCCCTAAAGTACAACAGATATTGCACGCTCAGGAAAGGCTGTTAAGCTAACGACTCGTTCGACTGGTTTCTTCGGTGCTATGCTCAAAAGCCCATCGCAGACTGGGAATATATTTATCGGAACATTTGACCTAGGAAAAGGCTCTCTTGAATGCTCTAGAAAGCAACACAATTCGGAATACCTTTCAATGAAAACCACTGCGCATTAAAGGTTTCTACAAATGGCAGGCAGGAGCTAAATACACTGATGCTAGCCAGCGTAGCGTATCAGGTCCTTCAGCTGATGGCAAAGATTTACCTCAGATTTATGCAGTACTCTACCGCAATACAGACCAAGCTGGTCAGCCCATTATCCTTGATGGGTCAAAATGTTTTATCACACCCCAATGTCGTAGGTATTGCTCTTGTCCGTGATTATCAAACTACAGGCATCGAGGCTTCCTCTCCTTGGGCAGAATTCGATGTCCCATTTGAGTACACTGCAGGAGAACCTTCTGAATCACCCTCAAAGGCGCTTATAACCTCACATTCGTATGTTCTTCTAGCCGTAATAGGGCTAAGTTTGAAGGAGCAGTTGGCTCGACTCTGATTATTGATGATGTAACGATTGTTATCGACAATAAATAATAAGTTATGATACTAAAGCAAAACAAAATATATCCTTGTAGCACTTATGGCAAGCATAAGCGCCGCGGCTCAAATAAAACGAAGGGCAGTCATCTAAATGGACGCTCACACCTCAAGTAGGCTACACCATGGGAGGAATGACTCCTATTCCAATGGTTCCTGAGATACGCAAAAATCAATGAGTTTAAGCCTTTACAAAGGTCTTTCCTTAGGATTAGATTTATCATATCAAGTAGATAAAGACTGGCAATTAAAAAGCCTGCGGTATTTCAACCGAGGAATGAAAACGGAAGCGCAGGTGAAAGGCTGCCACATGACAGTTAAGCAAGGAGACAATTCTCTCCGAGGTTACTTTACGGGACACAATCATAGTGAAGCCGAACAGAGTGGTTTTGCACTCCTCTTCAAGCAGAATGGCAAGTTACTAAGCGTTTCAGCATAACGACGGGACCAGTATTCCGAGTACTATGTGCAGAGGAAGTTCTGGGCCTGTGACTGATGGCTACTCTTAGAGTAGATGTTCCTACGGGCAATAAAGTATTGTTTTGGAGCGATGGGCGAGAATAGTCCAACTTACGACTTTAGTAACGACATGTCACGCTTTGGCTTAGGTTGGCGCTAGGTCTAGCCTATCGCTTTGCTACTAAAATGGCGAGGCTTACGCTCTTGGTCGTTACATCTTTACAAACACATTTCGAGCCTGAGTTTGAAACCATCAATATGCGCCTACACCCCGTATATCTTACCCTTTGGTCTAGCTTATCAGATTAAGTTGTAATGTGGGACACTCTATAAAGTGTACAAGACTATTCGATGCTTGTTAGTTTTGTCGTGTTCATCTAAATACTATTGAATTATGACACACTAACAAAGCATCGAATTTATTTATCAGACTCCTTAGTATCAGTCTCTTTCAGCCCTCCTGTAAGCAAAGTCCAGCGAGTAGCCGAACGTCATCAAATAGACAGCCTTGCGTTACTGAGCAGAGACAATATCATTTTGGACATACGAACGCTTGGATAGCATTCATCACCAACCTCTAGAGCGTATTAGGATGGGCGTGCAAGCACGGTTCTGCTTAACGAGCTGAAGAAACAAGATAGTACTAAGCCACAAACAAACCACAGCAAAGAAATCCAATCGTAGCAAAAGCGTCGTATTTTTATCTTCTACTCCCTCTGCATTTGAGGCATATTAGGTTTATACCTCAGCAAACGAGGACTAAGCATCTTTCCTTTTAGAGGGCTCTGCAGAATGTGGTAATCGCAAGGCATTGAGACTGAAGGCGCAGGGAGTTTACTCTTGTAAATGATCAAGCCTGAATATCGATAATAACGCAGCGAGTGCCGTATTATGCAATGGTCTCTAAGGAGTACAAATCTTCTGGTACATTAAGTAGATACACACGCTCAGTAGCACGTGTAATCGCCGTATATAGCCAGCGTATCATACTTCTATCGTGTGGCATAAAGCCAAAGAAACTCATATCAACGATAACACGGCCATTGTCCGCCTTGTGCCTTGTGCGCTGTAACAGCATAACCGTATTTAATCTCCAGCGCACCCCAAAAAGGGTCTTTGCGAATAGCTCGCCTAACATCAATAATCCCACTACCAGCCTCTGCCTGATAATCTGTAGCAAGAGCATTGTAAAGCTCTAAACGCTGTTCATCAAGTTCGTTGCGCTTGTTCATCAGCAAGCCCAGAGAGCAATAGACGCACATCAAGCTCTTCTTCTCTATCAGGCAGAGCTATACTCGCATCGACAAAGTGTAGCCCATACATATGATAGTGCTTATAAGTATGTAGCAGTTCCACAATCTCACCATTAGCAATAAAATCGCTCCTATCTCTCTTTCTGAGCGTAATAGTAGTTGTTCCTAGCTACAATCAGTCGTTCCCGACGCACAATCTCATCTTCGTAATCAAAAATATATGAGCGCACGCCTTGATTGTGCATCAAAGCTCGTTTATTACTTGGGGTAATAATCAAGACATGCTCCTTGCCGTACTTTCGGTAGGCAGTGTCAATAGTATCTGTTAGCTCCTCCCAAGGTAAAAATCTTAAGGTCTTCTTGTCCTCCCGATATTCAAATGTAGAGGCAAAGGCTCTCCCTCTACAGCTTCGGGATACTCTTCTAGCACCTCCCTTAAATATGTTGCTTGCTCTAAAATACCGCTCTCAGCCTTTTTGACGAACGACATCTCGAAGCTCAGCTTCGTAAACATGCATGCTATAATGAGCTCTAAGACTCTCCCGCATCAAGAGCCTCACTAATATCGCTACCCACAGGGGGAGCTGTGCAGTGTCACCGACAAGTATCAGCTTACACCCTTCGCTCTGCCACACATACTCAAGAAGATCGTGTAGCAGATTACCCGTACCAAAAAGGCGTTATTTCAGACGAACTTGTACTAATCATTGAGGCTTCATCGACAATAAATAGGGTAGGGACGCGAAGAAGAAGCCAGCTTATAAGCACCGCCTTCCTCGACAGATGCTGCAGTAGCTCGATAGATTTTGCGGTGTATAGTCGTAGCCGTTCGTCCGTAGCCTGAGCAAGCACCTTGGCGGCACGGCCAGTAGTGGCAAGCAGTTCGCAGTTAAGTCCTATATCTTCCATAGTACGAGTAATCGCATCAAGTAGAGTCGTTTTACCCGTACCCGCATAACCTTTAAGCAGAAATACAGAATATGGATAATCATCACCCATATATTCAGCAAAAGTTCTTGCTGCCTGCTCTTGGCTCAAGGTGGGATTAAATGCCATATTTTTGAAGGACTTCTTCTCCTGTAGATTGTATTTCATAAGACTTTATACTAACTTTGCTATATGAATATAATGATTTCCCAAGAAATGTAATTATCTTTGGACATGATTATAGCCACATTGGTAATTAAATAACAACTAATATAAGATGAACAAAGTTATTAGCAGTGTTGCCTTAGCCGTATTGGCACTAGGCTATATTACAATCAAGATGTGCTAACCCAGTACAGTTTGATGCTAAGCAAGCTGAGAGAAGCTATCCTACAGAAGCAGCTTTAAGAAGATTGCTTCTTTACGAAGAAAGCTTTATCAGAGCATACAGGTCGCTTCAGCAACAGCTGAAGAACTAGCAGATTTCCTTGCTAATGGTCGTCTATTCTACATCCGCGCTGAAGGTGAAGTAACCAGAAGCTATGCGTGAGCAAGGTCTTACTGAAGCTGAAGCTGCTCGTCGTGGTATGATTAAGCGTGATACTGTATGGGTATCTGCTAAGGACTCTCTCCTTAAGGATGGTACTGATGCTACTAAAGCTCTTCGATGTACTTGCTACTGGTAACAAGATTAAGATTGACGCAGCTTATATTCAGCAAGAAATCGGTAAGGGATACTGTGAACATCTCTACTGTACAAGCAACTATCCCATTCAGAATTCTACTTGAGCGACCTTGATGCACAACGCCTAGAGCAGAAGAAAGACGCTCTTTAAGAAGAAGGCTAACAGCTTCCCAGGTCTTCGCCTCGGTTCACTTACTGAAGTTCGCCTAACAGGTAACTGGGAATAAGCATGATTAATGCCATTCAGGCAGAAAGAAATGAGTTTGTCCATCTGGCTTCGGTCAGATGGACTTTCTTTTACCATATATCCAAAGGAGCGACACAAGATGATGCTCCTATGCTCAAAAAGCACACTCCCTTTTGCCGAACACTTTCTCTCTAAGGGAGAATGTCGAGCAGTGTCTTTACGAGCAACCCGAACTAAAGCCTACCCTTTGCGCTGGTACAAATCTATTAGTACGCCGAGGAGCATGCACTAGTGCCTGATGCTCTCTTTCGACAGGTCCAATGTAGATGTGGGAAACGACACTCTGCACGAAAGCAAACAGAGGCATTAAGACCTTACCTTCTTGAGGGTGAAGATAAGCGTCTAGTCGGAGCTATGGATAGAGCCACTTGCAGGCTCCTTGAGCGTAGTTTCTTGATGCTTTCGCTTTGCCCCTAGCTATGCAGACAAACTCGCTCTTCTACGCACAGAGGCACAGCAAGACCTAAAAGCAAACTACTCGTTTATCTTGCTTATGATGGTATCACGGTGCACTTTATTGAGCCTCATGGACTTAGTTATATCAATCAGCTTTGCCCTACGTGCGCCCTTCCGATGGGGATAGCAAGCACGGAGAAATCATGTATTATCTTGGGCTTGTTTGGCAATCTCTAGAACTAAGCAATGCAATAGACATTGTTTTTGACGGAGAAGCAGAGCCAGAGAGTCCGCTAGCAAAGGAGCAGGAAGAACTCATCAAACAAGTACAAGCGTCCTTATTCTAAACAGCAGAAGACATAAACAAGAAGGGCTTCGCAAAATTACTTTTGCCAAAGCCCTCTTACCCTGAGATGTCTCATTTGATGAGATGATAGCTCTGGAGATGAAATCGCCCTGACGGTCCCCAAATAACAAGATTACTTGCCCATTTGAAGAGATTTTTGCAGAATGTGGTAATCGCAAGGCATTGAGACTGAAGGCGCAGGAGCTTACTCTTGTAAATGAGCTTTAAGCCTCGAATGTCGACTAATAATGCACAGCAGTGCCGTGATATACAAAATCTCTAGAATATGCAGGAAATACCGAAATAGGTTAAGGCTCCTAGGATATAACCAACAGAGCAATTAAAACTAAAACGCTTGAAGTAATAAGCAAAGCTAATGTTCTCTAGTCCCATAATGGTTACACCCGTAGCCGAACCGATGATTAACAGACTACCACCGGTTACCGCACAGTAGGCAAGGGAAAATCCAGAACGAACCATTAACCATAAACGGACTCAAACCCGTAAGGTCTGTTGGATACATACCGAGCACGAGCCACAAAGCGCCACGTTATCAAAGCACAGACGAGTACACCCGTAATAAAGGCTAGGACGCTGGTATTAGGGATAACGGGAAGTATAATGAGCAGCCACAAGAAGTTGTCCACCTTCAATAAGAGCCGCTACAGACATCAAGATATGCAGAAGTAGAAAGATTGTAACGAGGGTCACTCTGACTATTAAGTAGGCAGGTCATACGAAGCTCCGTAGCATCTTTTAATAGTTTCTTATGCTTACGGAACATCGTTTCTGTATAAATCCACACGATTACCAAGCCGAATATTACCCCATGAAAAGCAGGCACATCAAAGAATGTCTGCCATATACGGAACGAGCATAAGCGACAAGATACCTAAGAAAAAGACGATAATACGAGCCTGATGGGGAGTACTGTACTCAAATCATCATCGGGTACATCGGGATGCAGTACGCAGTTTAGCTCCACCTTTGAATAGAATATATGAGCAAGAAGCGTAGCTGTCACCATATTCACAAATGCAGGGGATAACGAGGTGGAAAAATCTGATAATATGGTGTTATGCGCCCACTATTCCAAAAGCAATAGCGTCGTCACATCCCCAATAGGCGACCACGAAACCACCAGCATTACAAGCGATTACACTGATACACGCGTACTTGACACGGTCGGTTGTGAGAACAAGCCTACACAATACCGCAATGACCACAATAGCCGCAGCCCAAGTTGTCGAGGAAGGCGAGAGTAGGAACGAGGCTATCGCCACACGCCAGAGCAGACGGCGTTTATTATCGGTTTTCTACCAAGCGAGCCACGCTCTTGAAGCCACCATAGTTATCAATGGTGTTCACGAGCACCATCGAACAGAGTACGAAAAAGAGCGTACTTGAAACGTCGCCAGGTGTTCCGTTAGACGGCTTGATAGATAGTCGGATATTCCATGTTGGCTCTCAGGAAGATGACAGGTAGCACTCATGAAGCGCTTAAAAGCCCTCGGTCGAAGCTGCTATATTTGTATCAACCAGGAGAATGCACCACAATAGCACGCAAAGTAAGTAGCGCTGTGGCTGTCTTGTTAATTTTAATTTGCTCTTCAAAAGCGATACCTAATATCCCCAAGACAAAGATAATAGGCATTAAATAATAGCTAAACATTTTGCTTTGTGTTACTCAGTTTTTGTGTTAAGTAAATTGCAAAGTTACGATAAACAGCTCATTCCTTCAAACTACACCCTCAAGTACATCAAATCTATAATAGATAAACGAAGAGAAAACAAGCTTTGCATTTTCCTAAACTCAAAACCTCGGCGAAGTCTGTACAAATCTTCAGCCGTAGTCTGCACAAACTTCAACTGAAGTCTGTAGAGACTACGGCTGAAGTTTGAGAATAGAACGAAGAGACAATTTTTATGTGCGTGTACTCACGAATATAAGTGCGCACTCACCGAAATGAGTACACGTACTTACTGAAATGAATACGACGCACTCACGGCAACGATTTAACTTGAATAAATAAATCTGATACATTAAAAGAAGTGTCCAACCTAAGGCAATTTATATCTACTCAAACTTTTATAAACTTGCTCCACCCTCAAGGGGGCTAAACAATGCTATACGAGAGAAAAGCTGTATTTTCGCAAGTAGAAAAACTATATAAGATTTTACAATAAGAACTAGAAGGGTAATCTGCATAACATCTCTTCTATATCGTTTAACTATGGATACAAGACTTGTCTAATCGTTGATTTAGAGCAGCGAGGAAATAAACAAATGTTTATAACCGAACAAGTTGCATCTATATCCAGAGAAAATAATTATTGGCTTGAATGCTTTTATCAATTCCCTCGTATATTTAAATATAACCTAGCTCGATTGCTTTATTTCACTCAGGCAGAAACGATTGAGTTAGGTGAAAAGGGGATTATATGTACACAGAAGCGCACCGATGCGACAGAAATACTTTGCTTTTTCAGATAATAGATATACTATCGCATAACTTATCCCAATGGTTATGTCAGATACCTCGAACCTCAAGATATTTATATCACACGCACCCAATCAATAATAATGGAGGGTCGGTATGGATTATCTAAGAACGCTCGCTGATGAAACAGGACTACTTGTTGGCGAGGACAAAAACATACTCTCAAGACAATATAATCTGGTGGATTTGAAGCGTGATAATGTACCATTAGCCCAGTATAATGGGCACAAAAGAAAATTATCAAGCAATAGAATTACCTAGTCAGGTGTACTATCCCTTTGGGTGCAATGCTAGCCAAAAGAAAGCAGTAGAGCGAGCTTTAACTAACCAAGTAAGCATTATACAAGGGCCTCCCGGAACAGGTAAGACACAGACTATCCTCAATATCGTTGCTAATCTACTGATGCAACAGAAAACAATATTAGTCGTATCAAGCAATAATTCTGCAGTAGAGAATGTTGCCGAGAAATTACATCTGTGAAGGCTTGGGTTTCCTTTGCTGGCCCAATTAGGTAATGCCGAAAATAAACAAGCATTTATCAAGCAACAGAGCGAGAACTATCCCGATATGTCCAGCTGGATTATTCAAGATATATCGACCATTAAGCACTTAGCACAACAATCTCTACAAACTGTATCTCATAGCTTTGACAAGCAAACAAAATTAGCAGAGTTGGACTTAGAGTATGAGGAGTTAAGCACGGAATATATTTATAATGAACAACTAAACAACTCTATTTTACCTGATATAGACTGGCTATATAACAAGCCATCTAAGCGACTATGCATCTACTCAATATCTGTCAAATGATGATGGAGAAGAGGATAAAACCTAGCTTTTGGTTTCGTATAAAGTGGGCTCTTCATCTTGGACGACGTGCATACTCATTGCTCGGAAATAAGATAGCTTTAGTTGTCTCTAGTCTAGAGCACCGCTCTATAAAAACTCGGTTAGATGAAATCAAAAAGAACGAGAAGAAATAAAAGAACAACTTCAAACTATTGACCTTGAACAAAATATTAAAATCTAACCTCGTCATCCTTGCAATTACTCAAGAATAAGATTGCCAAGGTTTATACTTCTAACTCAAGACCCAAGTTCATGACTCATCGATATAACCCTCCAGTCTGAGAGATAGAAGAATATCCTGATGTTCTTAGTACAACTTATTCGGCTAAGAGTTGTATTAGTTCAGATATGATATTTGACTATGTTATCATGGACGAAGCTTCCCAAGTCGATATTAAAACAGGAGCATTAGCACTTTCTTGTGCTCAGAATATTGTCATCGTCGGAGACGACAAACAGTACCCAATGTTATTACAAGAGAAGAAACATTGCTCTCATGGCACTCTTATCATCTTTCCAAATTGACGAGTGCTATAATCGTGCATACACAACTTCCTACTATCGTGTAGTAAGGTATTCGAGGAGGCCCTACAACACTCTTACGAGAACACTATCGCTGTCACCCCAAGATTATCAGTTTCTGCAACAAAAGGTTCTACGAAGGAAATCTCCTAGCTATGACCACGGACCACGGAGAGCAAGATGTTCTTTGCGTCATTCGAACAGTTAAAGAGCAATCATGCTGAGAGGACATCTTAACCAAAGAGAAATAGATGTTATTGTTCAAGAGATTATGCCTGAGCTATCGAGCGAAGAAGCAAGTGTAGGTATTATCACACCTTACCGCGAACAAGCTGAAGCGATTAATGCACTATTAAAGAAAGATATAGCTAGCACGGTACACAAGTATCAGGGGAGAGAGTGTGACACCATCATTATGAGTATGGTCGATAATGCTCCAACACAATTCTCGGATAATATAAACCTCCTTAATGTAGCTATCTCAAAGGGCAAAAGAAAGCTCTACATCGTAACATCTGGAAAATGATATTCCAGAGAATACAAAACCCTAGCTCAGCTAATATCTTATATACGCTACAACAACTTTGAGGTAAAAAGGAAGTAAATTACGCTCTGTCTTTTGACTTCCTCTATAAGCAATACGCGAGCAGAGCGTTTGGCTTATCAAGCAGAACATGAGGGTGGTGTATCGAGCATCTTTCAGAGAACCTTGTTTACGATACTATTATTGAAGCGATAAACACATTGGAGCAAAAGTAATTTATCTGTAGTTTGCCATTATCCCTTAGCTAAATTAATCATGGATTGGACTCTTCTTAATGAACAAGAACAAAGCTTTTCCCAAAGCCCTTTTTGCTCATGTAGATTTTCTTATTTACAATACCTTATCCAAGAAACCTTTTGCTTCCTATCGAAGTAGATGGCTGGTACTTCCACCAAGATAAGGTTGTGCAGAGAAAAGAGATGCGCTGAAAGACAACATACTTGCTAAATATGACCTTACTCACATCGCATTTTCGACCGTTGAGATAGTAAACAAGGATACTATGATAAGGCTATTAGAGCAATTCTTAAATGAGGGCTGTGAGTAATTTTATCCCTTAAGTTTGGGTAAGTGAGGAGCATGCAGATAGGGATGCTCATATTGTTTTTACCTTTGCATTTGTTAAGTTCAGAGTTCAATATTTAATAACTTTATTCAAGAGCATCAATGTATGAAAGTACTCCACACAAGCGACTGGCACCTAGGGCATAAGCTCTACGAACATGACCGCTATGATGAGCATGCCCACATGCTCAAGCAAATTGCTTCTATCGCCCAGCAAGAACAAGCTGACGTCTTAGTTGTAAGCGGTGATATTTACCATACTGGCAACCCAAGCAAACAGACACAAAAGCTCTTCCATGATATGCTCATCGAGATACAGGACGCAGCCCCTCATGTGCAGATTGTCGTCAGTAGTGGTAATCACGATAGCAGTCTAGGTATTGAGATTTCTCGCAGTCTATGGGAACGCTGTGGCATTCCGTGTGGTTGGTCTTTTTGAGCGTCATGATGAAGAATTGGTTCTTGAACGACATATTGTAGAGATTCGTCATGAAGGCAAAAGAGTAGGTTATGTAGTGGCTATCCCTTTTTGCTCACCCTGCTAACTTTCCCAAAGTTCAAGACAACGCAAGCGAAGGCAATGAACGACAAACAGCCTTCGTGCAGGCCGTGCTAGACTTAGTTAGGGAACTCAATACGGACAATCTTCCCGTAGTCTTGATGGCACATTTATTCGTACAAGGCTCTGAACCCAACCAACACGACAATATCGGAGGCTTAGAATATGTACAGATAGAGGACTTCGGAACAAACTATGATTACCTCGCCTTAGGACACATTCATAAGCCTCGTAACATAGAGGTCAAGGGTGAGTTGCGTGCAGCGCTACTGCGGTTCTCCCTTAGCAGTCAGCTTTGATGAGAATTTCAAACACTCTGTATCGGTTATTGAGTTTTGAAGGTCGTTCGCCTAAGCTCAGAACTATAGAATTAGAACCCTTACGCCCACTCATCACTTATCCGAAAGAAGATTTGCCTTTTAATGAGGCTCTACAAGCTCTTGCCGAATACGCTAAGACGCTCCACACAAACTACAGTTATATCCGCTTAAAGACGAGCGATTACAGCGCACAACTAGCACCTGACTCTCGCCGAGCGTGTATCAAGAGTATTAGACCAAACCCTCGGTAAATACTGTCTTATCAAGACTGCTCAGCCTGCTATACAAGAGCAAGGAGCACACAAAAAGTCTTACTGTACAAGAGCTAAAACAGCAAATCCTATGGATATCGCGCAAGATTATTATCGTAAACGATACAATCAGGATTTGCCACAAGGACTAGCAGAATGCCTCCAAAAAGCTATACAAGACACCCTTCTAAACAACGACTAAGCCTATGAAACTTAAACAACTAAGCATCAAGAATATCACCAGCATTGAAGACGCCGTCATCAACTTCGACGCTAATCCTCTAAGTAACGCACCTATCTTTTTTTGATTACGGGACCTACGGGTGCAGGCAAAACGTCTATACTCGATGCTGATTTGCTTAGCTCTCTATGGAACAACGCCACGTTTATTAGGGAAGAATGAGGTGTTTATAACAGTTCAGAAAGCAATAATAACGCAGGAACTAATAGGGTAGATAATCCTGCTCACATGCTACGTCGTGGAACTGGTCTAGCGGAAGTTAAACTTGAATTTATAGGAAATGACAATTGCCCTTACCTTGCGACTTGGTCTGTAAACCGAGCACACAACAAAAATCAATGAAATCTACAAACACCCAAAAGATTTCTTCAAAATATAAAACTAGGCATCAGTTATGATAAGGTTAGAGATATTGACTCCAAAAATACTAGAGATTACAGGCTTTGAGATAGAGCAGTTCTGCCGTACAACAATGCTCGCTCAGGGGGAATTCAATAAGTTCTTAACCGCTGAAGTAAGAGACCGTTGTAATATCCTTGAGAAGCTCACCGGCACAGATATTTATTCTAAGATTGGGATAACCATTCACAATAGTTATAAAGAAAGTAAGAGAGCATACGAGGAACTGAGTAACAAAAATTCAACTCTTACAAGAGCAACAGCTGAGTGAAGAAGACTATAAACACTCTCACTTAAAATAGAAAGTCTACAAACAGAAATAACTTCTCTAAATAATCAGCTTACACAAAAAGCAAAACATATCTAAATGGCTTGAGCAAGAGCAAAGTCTGAACAAAGCTCTTAAAGAAGCTCGAAGCAATAAAGAGCAATGTACACTCGAAGCTCAAAGCCCCTGAGGTACTGGCACGTATTGCCTTGCTTGAGCGTTGGGAGTCTAGCCGTGACATCCGCTTAAGTCTTGATAGAAGCAACACACTACAAGATGAAAAAGAACTCAATTGAGCATCAGCAAGAAGATTGTCTTCTTGATTATTATCATCTCTGCGCTCAAATACAAGCAGTTCAGAAAAATCTTGAAAACACTAAAAAGCAAGATAGCAGACTTAGAGGCTATTCAAGCAAGCCATGAGCCTCATCGTGGTATGTATGACAACTTCGCCAATATACAAGGAGCTTTTACAAGCCTATGAAGCTGAGGTTAAGCGTATTCAAGAAGCTAAAAAACACAACAAACGCTACTGCAACAGTTTGAAAACCCTCAAGCCCCAGCTAGAAAGCAAGCCCATGAGCAGGAGAAGCAGAGTAAGCGTGTTTCATGAAGAACTCGTACAAGAACAAAATTCTCTACAAACAGCCTACGACCAACAGAAGCATGATGGCTTAAGTCAGCTGATTAAATGGAGAAAGGAAGCTGAAGAAGCCGAAAAGCAACTCAAGAGAAAAAGTCTGAGGTGATGAATTAGCGACTAGCGCCAAGACAAAGTAAAAAGAAGTAGAGGAGATTGAGCAACAACTCAAAACCTGCGCACAAACTCTACAAAGCAAGAAGAGCTTTTACGAAGAAAGAAAGACGAAATTTGATGCTAGTGCTTGGGTATGGAGGAGCTCTGTCAGAGTATTCGTGCTAAGCTACACAAGGAGATACATGTCCTGTTTGCATGAACGAAATCAATCACATCATTTTCGAAACGGAAGTACAAGTCTGTATTGCAACCCATGAAGATGAGCTCAAGCAATACCAGAAGGATATATTTGACACCAAGAGCAAGCATTCAGAGCTAGCAGGAGCCCTCAATAGCGCGAAGAAAGATAGAGATAATCTCAATAAAAACATCTTGAAGCTCTGAAACAATGCCAAGAGCAACAAAATACTATTGATGCAATCCGTCAAAAAGCAAGAAGCTATTCAAATAGATTTATGCAAACTGTCCACAGAACTTCTCCAAGAGGAAGAGCTCAAATATGAAGTTCTAAAAAGCAAATACTTACTAAGACGAAAGAGGTCAATGAGCAACGCAAGTCTTATGACGCGATTCAATTGGCACAGCAAAGACTACAAAAGCAAGAACAGGAGTTTACGCTACAACTAGGTAACTTACGAGCATGAAATCCAAACAGCTGAACAAAACCAAGCACGCCAACTCAAATTAGCCCGTGAGTTTATCACCCTTGACGAAAGTGAATGGTACGACGCTTGGCAGAGCACACCAACGGTTTGGTTAGAACAGATTAAGTCCGATAAGCAAGCTTACGACCAGCGTAATCTAAACCTACAAACAGAAAAACTAAACAGCAGACCTTAGAGCAAGACTTACAATCCCTACAGAACATCGCAGATGATATACAGAAGAATGAGCCTACATGGACTAACCGTCAGCCAGCAGACTTTTATTCCGAAGCTTCTTGACAAAAGTATATTAGCCCAGCTCTCAGGTAAGGTTATTTCACTCAAGGAAAGCCACAGCAAAGTATTAAAAGAACTCACAAACTTAAGCAATCATATTGCAAACTACTGCACGGAGCAGGGATTGAGTAAGGAAGAGCTACAAAGCACTAAACCAAAATAAAGATATAGAGCGACTAGAAGATGAGGAGCGAAAGCGTAAGGATAGAGAGCAGGCGTGTACAACCACACTTAAGACCCATGAAAAATCTGTATCAAGAGCATCTAAAAAGTGCTCCTGAGGCTTGGGAGCAGATAGAAGGCTCAGCATTAAACGATGCAAATCAATACGCTCAACGAACTTATTACGGCAAAGAATCAGGAATTGGGTCAAGACCAGCAAAAGCGAAAAGACCATGAAGAGCAAGCAAACCTTATTAAAGATGAACAAGCTCAATACGAAAAGCTACATCTAGAATACGAGCAGTGGGCTACTCTTAATAATCTGTATGGGGCAAGTGACGGGAGCAACTTCCGCCGTATAGCCCAGAGCTTTGTACTAGAGCAGTTGCTCCGAGCGGCTAATGTACACTTAGCTTGCTTTATCCCGCACTACGAATTGCAGTGCAGTGAACCGGGACAGCTCACTATCCTCATTCGCAATAAAGCTCAATAATAGTCTTATCGGTGTACCTAACCTATCAGGGGAGAGTCCTTTTATCGTCTCTCTGCTCTAGCACTAGGTCTTTCGCAAGTAGGCAACAAGGGGCTATCCATAGACACTCTGTTTATTGATGAAGGATTTGGTACATTAAGCAGTGAAGCCTTGGATTTGGTTCATGACAGCCTTAGAGACACTCCGCAAAGAGAGTGGTTGCCGTGTAGGTATTATCAGTCATGTCGATAGCCTCAAAGACCGTATCCCTGACGCAGATACAGCTACAACGACAAGACGTCACACTAAAGAGCTGCATCAAGATTGTCGGAAACTAAGCATCACCTTAAATTTTGTGTCTTAGCTAAAAGCAATGTCTTAAGTACACGTACTTATTTCAGTGAGTACGCATACTTATCAGAAAAGAGCAAGAGCATTAACAAATTTGTTACCTCTAGTCTTGCATAATCAAGAAAAATATAATTACCTTTGCAGTGCAAATACCACAAAAAGTGGTTGGTTTGCTATGAGGATTGTCTCATGGTGTAATGGTAGCACAACAGGTTTTTAGTTCTGTTTGTTAAGGTTCGAATCCTTATGAGACAACAATGAAGACTGTGTCAAAGATAAATCTTGACACAGTCTTTTTAATACTACGCTTATAGAGTATTATTTAGTTTATATATTTGCATATCAATAACAAATAAAAAGAATGACAGACAAACTAATATGTCAGGTATTACCTGTAAATGCTAATGAAATCGATCAAGCTCGCAATGTAGTCAGCGATATGACCAAACCGATTGTGACAGAACGAGCATAGCCTATGGAGTATGCTAGATGGTTGGAAGGAAAGCACTCCTAAACTTCGGCATACGTGTGCTTTTGGCTATTATCATATTCTTCATTGGACGCTGGCTCATCGGTAGAATAAGCAAATTCCTCTCTCATATTATGGAGCGTCGTCATCTAGAGGGAGTTGCTGTTTCTCTTATCAATTCGATTGTCGTCGCTGTCCTTTATATCAGTTTGGGTATAGGTATGGCTAGTGCGCTAGGCGTTCAGAGTGTGAGCTTCGCTGCAGTCTTGGCTTCTATGGGTTCTAGCGGTAGGTATGGCACTTAGCGGTCAGCTACAAAATCTTGCTGGTGGCGTCATCATCGTTGTAACCAAACCCTTCACCATTGGCAATTATATACAAGCACAAAATGTAGAAGGTATCGTGCAAAGCGTAAGCCTTTTTCCATACCGTTATCACGACGCTAGAGAATAAGAAAAATCTATATTCCTAATGGGGCTTTAAGTAGTGGCGTTATCGTGAATGTCAATTCCGTAAGCGAACGCCGCCTAGAGTGGACAATAGGTATTGATTATGATAGCGACGTAGATAAGGCTATTGAGCTATTATACGAGTTGCTAAGAAAAGATGAACGCATACTAAACAACCCTGCTCCTTATGTAGCCGTGTCTGCACTCGCTGATAGTAGTGTAAATTTGGTTGCACGTGCATGGGGTCAAGACGGAAGACTTCGCTATTACGAACCATGATTTTTAATAGAAGCGTCTTCTTAGCCTTTAATGAAGCTGGCATCAACTTCCCATTCCCACAAGTAACGGTCAGTCACCGATAAATTTCTTACCCAACAACAAGAAAGGTCAGTCCTAAGTACTAGTGGACTGACCTTTTTAATGAGCATACATCGTGTATAAGCTGTGTATGATTTGTGCATTTACAATAGAGGCTAAAACTTATGATAAAGCTATCGCCTGTACATCCTCATATCAACATCATGCGTATAGAGATTTTATTAGTTTCCGTTCATAGACTATCTCCTAAATGGTTTAATCACCTATAAATCAAATGATTTAATCTGTCTACAACTACATTCATAAGTACACTATTCGTGTATATAGTCTTGTTGATGTTTCTAGAGCAATTATTGGTATAGACAGTATCTACGCACATCGTAGTATTAGTTATTTATATAAAGGTCATGATTTTAATTATAGAATAAGAATAATTAAGCTTGTGCATCATCAAGTAAATCTAGATATTAATTTTGTCTTACTAGATAATCAAGTATTTTTAAAAAAGTTTGGAGAAACGCACTTGTCATTTGATGCTCTAGAAAGGCATCATGCAGCTTTTTTTAGTTGTTGTTGGGCATATCTGTATGGGACTTATGCAAATGAATAATGAGGTAATACTACACGATATTATCTACAGTTTTTCACATGCCTCTGTTCATTTTTGTTACAGGATTCTTTTTGCCTAAGGCTTTTAAATAGAATAGAAAGTATATCAGAGGCTATAAGTTTTTCTTCGAGATAAAGCTGTGAGATTACTTTATTCCTTTAATGTTTATCCCTACCTTATATTTTTATATTACTAATGGTAGCTGGGACAACTATATCAAGATCTTGGTTGGACCACATTGGTTTTACCTATGTTCTATTCTCTTTGTATGTATGGGTACTTATTTGTTATCTAATTGGAAGAAAGGTTATGAGGTTTTATATAATAAGGGTATAAAGTATGCAGATATTGGTGTTTTTGTCCTATCGGCATTTATCTTGCAAGGGATATCATCTTATGCGTACAGTGTCAATTCCTATTATTCTAATGGTTTGTTACTCTATAAAATAAGGTCTCTATATCCCTTTTTGCTATTAGGTTATGCCATAGGTCGCTATGACTCTTTTAATAGAGTGCTGTTGAATAAATCTCTAAGGTGGATTTATTTAAAGTATTTATGTCTTCATGACATTGGTGTATAGATTTTTATGGAGGAGGTCCTTGGATTGATTTTTATTCGAGGGAGCTTCAGCTGTATTGCTATTGTATAATATCATTTGTTTGTGGACTCCTCTAGAGATGGTACTAGAAGGATATACGAAGGCTTATCTTATATAGGAAGAATATCCTACTGATTTATTTTTGTGCATTATTTCTTTTTACCTAAGGACATTTGGTTTATTACCTGTTTGTAAATACTTATCTGGATGTGGTGGTTATATTCGTTTTATGCTACAGATTATTATTTCGGTAGGATTAGGGGGAATTGTTTTGATACCTACGATTATAACAGTACAGCTAAGCAGGACTAATAGATATTTGCGTATACTCCTGTATGGTGAGAGGTGTTAATATCAAGGTATAGTATTAAGTAAGCGAAAAAGTTTCTTGCTTGTTAGGAAACAATTCATTAAGTTTGCTTTGTCGAAGTGTTGCTAATAAGATTAGCAAACAATACGAACGGAATATTATTAATACGCTCCTAGAGCGGCGATAGTTATTACAGATATGGAGGGACAGACAACTGTCAAAGACAAAAGAGATGTGGTCATCCGCTTCTCTGGTGACTCGGGCGATGGTATGCAGCTTACTGGTACCATCTTCACCGATTTGAGCGCAATGCTCGGTAATACAATCTCTACATTCCCTGATTTCCCTGCCGAAATACGTGCACCACAGGGTTCTCTAAGTGGGGTATCCGGCTTCCAAGTACATATTGGTCCTAATAGTGTTAAGGCTCCTGGTGACCTTGCCGATGTTTTGGTAGCTATGAATCTCGCAGCACTCAAGGTTAATAAGAAGCACCTCAAGCGTGATAGTCTGATTATTATAGACCTTGATTCATTTTGGAGCTAATGACTTGAAAAAAGCAGAGTTTACCACTGATGACCCTTTTGTTGAATTAGGACTAGACTCTCAGCAGGTCATAGCATGACACCAATAAGCTCTATGGTTAAGGAGGGACTGAGCAATTTGGACTTGATAATAAGAGTGCTGTACGCTGTAAGAATATGTTTGCACTCGGCCTTATCTGTTGGCTCTTCGAGGCGTCCTATGGAGCATGCAGAGGCTTTCCTTGATCGCAAGTTTGGTAAGAAACCACAGTTGTGCGAAGCCAATAAGAAAGCCTTGCACGACGGCTTTAACTATGGTGCTAATACGCACGCTTCGACCACAACTTACCGAGTAGAGACTTCTGTACAGCAAGCTGGTAAGTACATAGATATCAATGGTAATAAGGCTACTTCGTTCGGTCTAATAGCTGCATCTGAGCGTTCAGGAAGACCTCTCTTCTTGGGGTCTTATCCCATTACACCTGCGACAGATATTCTACACGAACTAAGTAAACACAAATCTCTAGGCGTGAAGACGGTGCAGGCCGAGGACGAAATCGCAGGTATCTGTACCGCTATCGAGCCTGCTTTTGCAGGTCATTTAGCTGTTACGTCTACTTCTGGTCCCGGTTTGGCGCTTAAGGGTGAGGCTATGGGTTTTGTCTGTAATCGCTGAGATACCTCTAGTGATTGTAGATGTACAACGCGCAGGCCCATCTACGGGTATGCCAACGAAGAGTGAGCAAACAGACCTTATGCAGGCTCTGTATGGTCGTAATGGAGAGAGTCAATGCCTGTAATTGCGGGTATTACGCCTGACCATTGCTTTACCGCAGACTTATTGGGCGGCTAAAAATAGCTATTGAGCACCTGACGCCTGTAATTCTTTTGACTGATTCGTTTATCGCTAATGGTAGCTCAGCCTTCAGAATACCCGATTTAGATGCACTGCCTCCTATTAAGCCGAACTATATTAGTTTGCGTCCAGAGAGTGATAAGCCATGGAAGCCTTATGAGCGTAATGAAGAAACACTTGTACGTTACTGGGCTCTTCCGGGTGAAGAGGGCTATCAGCACCGCTTAGGAGGTCTAGAAAGGACTCTGTAACAAGTGCGATTAGTACTGATGCTGATAATCATGAACGCATGGTTGCTTTGCGTGCAGAGAAAGTTGCACGTATAGCAGACTCTATTCCTCTATTAGAAGTAGAGGGAGATGAGGATAGCGACTTACTTATTGTGGGGTTGGGGTGGTACTTACGGACACCTCTGCGAGAGCTTACAAGCTATGCGAAGCTCAGGGCATAAGGTTGCTCTAGCACACTTTGCTTTCATCAATCCGCTACCTCGTAATGCCGAGGAAATACTCAGACGCTATAAGAAGGTCGTTGTGGTTGAACAGAACTCAGGTCAATTCGCTGGCTATCTGAGGCACAATTCCCAGGCTTTATGCCTCATCAGTATAACCGAGTAACAGGACAGCCATTCACAGTACATGAGCTAGTGGATTGCTTTACCGAACTTATGAGAAGTAATTATGGCTATGGAGACAAAATACAGTTACAAATGAATGTAGCCTCAAGGCTGGCGACTTCAAAAGTGATCAGCAAGTACGTTGGTGTCCAGGTTGTGGCGACCATGCTGTGTTAGCAACCTTGCATAAGGCTATGGCTGAGGTCGGTATTGCACCGCATCAAACAGCTGTAATATCAGGTATCGGTTGTTCTTCTCGTCTGCCTTACTACGCGAATACCTATGGTTTTCATACGATACATGGTCGTGCGGTCGCCATAGCTACAGGCGTTAAGAGTGCGCGTCCTGATTTGAGTGTTTGGGTGATTTCGGGTGATGGTGATAGCTTGGCTATCGGTGGTAATCACTTTATTCACGCTGTGCGCCGTAATATAGACGTTAATATAGTTCTCTTTAACAACCGCATCTATGGGCTAACGAAAGGGCGGTATTCGCCAACTTCTGCACGTGGATTTGTGTCTCAAAGAGTTCTCCCTATGGTACGGTGAGAAGACCCATTCATACCAGCCGAATTAGCCTTGGGGGCTCGTGGTAAGTTCTTCGCTCGTGCTATTGATATAGACATGAAGAACCTTCAGTACTGCATGGAAGAGAGTGCTAAGCACAAGGGGACAAGCGTACTAGAGGTGCTTGTGAACTGCGTCATTTTTCAACGATGGTGTTCATAAAGGCTATGCAAGTAGGGAGGTTCGTGATGATAAGACTATTACGCTCCGTCATGGCGAGAAAAATGCTCTTTGGTAAGGACAAACAGAAGGGACTTTGTCCTTGAAGGGCTCAAACTGAAGGCTGTAACCATTGGCGAAGATGGCTATACTCTAGACGATATTTTTGACGCATGATGCCCACGAGAGGATGTTACACTCCATAATATGTTAGCCATGATGGATGGAGAGCATCTTTGCTATTGCTTTAGGTATTATACGTGATGTAGCGGCTATTTCTTATGAGGAAGCACTCACTCCAACAGATTGAAGATGTGCGTATTAAGAAGCCTCAGCGCTCACTTATGGATGTGATGCTTAGTGAGTCTTATTGGGAAGTAAACTAAGTATTAACGCTTATCTAGCACAAAATATTTTGCTGATTAGAGCTTTTATATTTGGTGTATTAAAAGATTAGTTATAACTTTGCACCGTTTTTAGAAAGTTGAATTCACTTATAAACTAACAAAAAGAAAAATGAAAGAAGTTTGTATCTCTTTGCGCATTCGTTGCTGCTTTGTCATTCGTGTCTTGCGGTGGTAACACTGCTAACACAGCCTTGCTGATTCTGCTCGTATCGCTGACTCTCTTGATTCAGTTCGTATCGCGAGATAGCATCGCTCAGAGCTAGCATGACTGTAGACACTATGGGCTGCTACAGATTCAGTTGTTGCTGACTCTGCTAAGACTAAGTAATCTATAGTTAAAAGCAAGCGAATGACCTCCTACGGAGTGGAGGCTACGCATACAAGGACAAGCTCTCGCTCCTTCACAGGGGTGGGAGCTATTGTCTTTCAGTTTCAATATCTAGCGATTACAGCATTCTGCAAAAGCCCCACAAAAGAATAAGTTTTACTTTAGTTCTTTTTGGAGACCGACTCAGACGGTCTCATTTTGCAATAGCCTAGGGTTGAGTGGATATGTTTTCGTGTTTTGTTAAATCACGCTCATAGGGTATGCGTATTCACTGAGAGTGAGTACGACGTATTCATCGAAATAAGTACGCGTACTTACTAAAGTGTTTCGCGTAAATACTTCGAGTGAGTGCGCGCACTTAAATTTTGTAAGTACGTAGTACTTTTTGGAACTTCAGCTGTAGTCTCGTACAAACTACGGCTGAAGTCTGTACAGACTACACGTGTAGTTTGCAAAAACTTCGCCGAGTGCTGAACTTGAGTATGTGTAAGTACAGATTTATTACTTCTCAGACGTGTATTCTGTACAAGGGTTAGGAGTCTGTCAATAACTGAATATGAGTATCAAAAACAATGTGGCGAGTGCTGTATGATGTGATAGTCTTATATTATTCGTATTTTTGTAACTATATAAATTTAATGTACAATGGCAGACGATAAAAAGAAAGTTATACCAGTTAAGCGCGTTGCTGACGAAGAGAAGTTGAAAGCCCTTCAGATGGCAATGGCGAATATTGAGAAGCTACATGGTGAGGGTTCAATCATTAATATGGGTGCTCAGCCTCAAGAAGCTCTTGAGGTTATTCCTACAGGGCTCATTAGGGGCTTGATATTGCTCTTGGGGTAGGGTGGCTATCCTCGTGGTCGTATTGTTGAGATTTATGGACCTGAATCATCAGGTAAAACGACGCTCGCTATTCACGCTATAGCTGAAGTACAGAAGATGGGTGGTGTCGCTGCTATTATCGATGCTGAGCATGCTTTTTGACCCTAGCTATGCACGCAATCTTGGTGTTGATGTTAATAGCCTTTGGATTTCTCAACCTGATAATGGTGAACAGGCTCTAGATATTGCCAGAGCAACTTATTCGCTCAGGTGCTGTAGACCTTGTGGTAGTGGACTCTGTGGTGCTCTTACGCCTAAGAAGGAAATTGAGGGCGATATGGGAGATGAGTACGGTAGGTCTTCATGCTCGTCTGATGTCTCAAGCTCTTTCGTAAGATTACAGGTGCTGTGAGCAAGAGTAGTACAACTTGTATCTTCATCAACCAGCTTCGTGATAAGATTCCGACAGGTTATAGCGCACTGAAATAACGAAACGACAACGGGTGGTAATGCCCTTTAAGTTCTATGCTTCTATTCGCATAGATGTGCGCCGTAGTAGTCAGCTTAAGGAAAGCGATGATAATGTTTATGGTAATCTAACGAAAATCAAGATAACCAAGAATAAAGGTTGCTCCTCCTTTCCGCCGTTGTGGTTTGATATTCTTTACGGAGAAGAGTATCTCTCGTACGGGTGAAATTATCGATAAGTGTGTAGACTCTTTGATATCATCAAGAAGAGCGGTTCATGGTTCAAGTATGGTGATATGAGCTTAGGACAGGGTCGTGATACCGTACGTGCTTTTGCTGAGGAAAATACTGAGCTCTGTGAGGAGAGTTGCCGAGAAGGTTGTGCTGCGATAAAGGCTCAGATGGAAAATAACTAAGGCATGACCAAGGTAATTATCATCTCTGCACCTGGCGGAACGGGTAAAGGTACAATCATTGCTCGCTTGATGGCTGAGCATCCAGAGCTTCGCCTGCGTTTCTCTATTTCGGCTACTAGTCGTCCTCCTCGTGGGGTAGAGGAGCATGGTCGTGAGTATTATTTCTTCTCGCCAGAGGAGTTTCGTAGCCATATCGAAGCTGGAGATTTCCTTGAGTACGAGGAAGTGTATCAAGACCGTTACTACGGAACTCTACGCAGTGAGGTTGAGCGCATCAGCAATGAGCAAGGGCATGTCATCTTTGAGGTCGATTATGTCCGGAGGGCTCAATATCAAAACGTGTTTATGGCTCTAATGCCTTAGCTTTGTTCATTAAGCCACCTAGTCTAGATGAACTTAGACGTAGATTAGAGCATCGAGCTACGGACTCAGCAGAGGTGATTGAAGAGCGATTAGCTAAAGTCGCCGAGGAGATCAAGCATGCTGAAGAGTTTGATTTAATTGTAGTTAATGATGATCTAGACCAATGTGTTGATGCTGTTTATCAAGCGGTGAGCGAGCTTCCTAAAGGATTAAATCAAATATAAGTAAAGAGAGTAAGGGCTTCAAGTAACTTCGGTTGCTAGAGCCCTATGTTACATCAGGGCTTGGGATCTCAACTATTAGTACTATCTTTATCCCAACAAAATAATCAGATTATGATAGAAGTAAGCAATGAATAAAGATCTTGAACTCACGAGTTCAAAATCTTAGACGGACTTATTGTAGTATATTGCTAGATATTCTGTTTTTGAGAGAGATAATAAAGAATAGTGAATTATGATAGAAGTGCGGCATGTAAGCAAAGCATTATCGAGCGCATACAGCCCTCGGTGATGTCAGCTAACTATTGAGCGTGGGCGTGTATTTGGTCTACTAGGGCCTAATGGCGCAGGTAAGACAACGCTTATTCGTATGATTAACCATATTATCAAGCCTGGATAGTGGTATCCAGTTCTGTTTGACGGTAAACCTCTCTCGGCGAGGCGATGTGGCTCGCATAGGTTATCTGCCTGAGGAGCGAGGATTGTATCGCAAGATGAAAGTAGGAGCATGCTATTTATTTAGCACGTCTAAAAGGTTTATCCTCTTCAGAAGCCAAGCGAAGACTTGAGAGCTGGTTTGAGAAATTCGGAATTATGCCTTGGTGGGATAAGCGTGTTGAGGAACTGGTAAAGGTATGCAAACAGAAGGTTCGGTTTGTTTGTACCGTCTTGCATGAGCCCGAACTGCTTATTTTTGATGAGCCTTTCAGTGGGTTTGACCCTGTTAATGCCGAACTGCTCAAGAGCGAAATCATCGCGCTAAGAGGCGAGGAAGTACGCTGATTTTCTCTACGCATAATATGCAGAGTGTAGAGGAACTTTGTGATGATATTGCCTAATCAATCAATCTCACCTTGTACTCTCTGGAAGTGTTGCGGAGGTTCGGGCGAGGTATCGCTTACCTTATTATCGCATGACTTTGGCTGGAGAGTGGATTATAGACGATCATGGGGCTCTGCCTATAGAAAGAGCATAGGATAGAGCATAATCAAACCTATTTTGCGCCTTAAAATCGATGATGAGCAGGGTTTGAGGGACTTGTTAGGGGCTTATTCCTATGGATTACCCGATTGTGAGCCTTGGAGCATGAAGAGCCTACGATGAATGAGATATTTATAAAACAGTTAGCGGTCATGAATAGTAAGATTTGGATTGTAATCGAGCGCGAATATATGACGCGCGTTAGGCGAAAGAGTTTTATTGTGATGACGCTTATCGGCCCGCTCTTGATGTTACTCTTGATGTTTGGACCCGCTCTCATTATGACTTATGGTGGAGAGGACGAGCAGGTAATCGCTGTCTTAGACCATACTGGGCTGTATGGCGATGTACTAAAGAATACGGAGGATTATCAATTTGTAAAGGCTGATAAGAGTATATCTGATTATAGAAAGGATGCTAAGGAGGCTGTCGTGTCTGGAGTACTGAGAGATTAGACAAGACCTGAGAGGAAGACCCTAAGGCGATGACGCTCTTTAGCTTCAAAACGCTTCCTAAGGGCATAGAGAACTATATCAATGGCGCATTCTCTTCTTATGACTTCGCAGAAGCTTAGGAGTTATCATGTAGATAGTATTGAGGGATATCATTCGTGAGAGCGAAACAGAGTCTCGGTAAATACTTTCCGTATGGGTGATAATGGGGAGGAGTCTATTGGTTCAGGGTGCGATTTCTATGGGCTTAGGCTTTCTTCGCGATACTGATTTATACCTTTATCCAGCTCTATGGCTCTAGCGTCTTGCAGAGCGTGATGGAGGAGAAGAAGAGTCGTATTATGGAGATTATGGTTAGCTCTGTGCGTCCCTTTGATTTGATGATGGGTAAAATCATTGGTGTTGGTGCTGTAGGATTAACGCAGATTTGTATTTGGGCTATCCTTGTAACGAGCTTTGCTCAGCTTGGGCAGATGTTCTTCTTACCCGATATGTCAAGCCTTGGTGCATCTTCTGGCGTGGCATCAGTGAAAGTGTGAACGAACTATCACCTTCTAGTATATTTGCAGCTCTTGGGTTCGCTCAATTATGTAGAAGTATTTATTTGTTTTGTCCTTTATTTCGTTGGAGGATTTCTGTTGTATTCTTCTCTTTTTCGCTGCTTTAGGCTCGGCTGTTAGTAGTGATGAGAGATGTGCAGAGTCTGATGTGGCCTATTACGATGGTACTCATATTGGCGTTCTATGCCGGCATGGCTTGTCTGAATAGTCCTGATAGTACATGTTGCCCATGTAGCGAGTTATATCCCTCTCAGCGCGCCTGTGGTAATGATGATACGTATTCCTTATGGTGTATCTATTTGGGAGGAAATTCTAAGCCTGATTGTGCTTGTATGGTAGCTTTGTTGGCTTGACTTATATGTCGGCACGCATCTATCGTATGGGCGTGCTGATGTACCGAAAGAATCCAACGCTTAGGAGGTTTTGCGCTGGTTGCGAGATTAAGCATAGTTTAATAGGTGCGCACCTGTTCCTCGTGGAACATAGTTGTAAAGAATGAGACCGCTCGACGGTCTCCAAAAGGACAAGTTTTACTTGTTCTTTGTGGGGAGCTTTTGCAGAATGCGGTAATCGCAAGGCATTGAGACTGAAGGCGCAGGGAGTTTACTCTTGTAAATGACCAAGCCTGAATGTCGATAATAACGCAGTGAGTGCCGTACTATGCAATGGTCTTAGAATGGGGAGAGGGCTGGCTTCTATACAAGAAGCAAGCCCTCTTTTAATACCCTAAAAAGGGGCGAATATGGAAACTAAAAACTTACTTGTGTAAGAGTTCGTAAGTATCGTGAGCAATCATGTACTCTTCATCAGTAGGCACGACAACGACCTTCACACGGCTAGAGTCTTTTGCTGATGATACCTGCCTTTACCTCGGAACTCTTGGTTGCGTTCTTCGTCAATTTCGATGCCGAGGAACTCAAGTCCTGCACAAGCATTGAGTGCGTAGCCGCACGGTTCTCCCCAACGCCAGCAGTGAATACTAATATATCAAGACCTCCAAGGGCGCTGCATAAGCGCGATGTACTTCTTAACGCGATATTCAAAGCATATCAGTCGCGAGCTTAGTGCGGTGATTGCCTTCGCGAAGATACCCTTATCCATGTCTCTCATATCGCTGCTTCCGATACCGCTGATACCATAGATACCGCTCTTCTTATTGAGTAGAGTAGAGATTTCAGAGATAGTAAGCTGACCTCTCTTGCCCTTGTCTTCTCCATTGATATAGTCTGCTACTTCTTCAGGAGAGAAGTTTTGCTTAAGAAGATACTCACAACGCCTGAGTCAATATCACCTGCACGGTACCCATAACCAAGCCTTCCAGCTGGCGTCATACCCATAGATGTATCTATGCTCTTGCCGTCATAATAGCAGTAATGAGGGCTCCGCTACCAATATGTGCATGATAATCTTAGCTGATTCGTATGGTATGCCGAGCATCTCTGCAGCCTTATGACTAACGAAGTTGTGGCTTGTGCCGTGGAAGCCATAGCGACGAACACCGTGGTTTTCGTAGAGATGATAGGGGAGAGCATACATATAAGCGTGCTCGAGGCATGGTTGATGGAATGCTGTATCAAAAGACACCACAATGCGCCTTAGTAGGCATTACAGCTTGTGCGGCACGTATACCCATGATGTTAGCGGGGTTGTGTAGTGGTGCTAGTGGAATGCACTTCTCTGAGCTGAGCGATAACTTCCTCTGTGATGATAACGCTGTCTGAGAACATTTCACCTCCATGTACTAGGCGATGACCTACAGCACCAATCTCATCAAGGCTCTTGATGTGCCCTACTTCGGGATCGAGTGGTTTCTCTAGAATTACCTCTACACCACGAGTGTGATTAGGTATAGACGTGAGCTCTTCTACCTTCTCACCATCGGGACGTTGGTATAATGAATGCGCCATCAGTACCTACACGCTCAGCAAGACCTGAGGTAATAACCTGATAGTTGGGTAGCTCAATGAGTGAGTACTTAAGAGATGAGCTTCCGCAGTTTTCAGAACTAGTATTTTCATAATCTTATTTTATAGACCTTTAGCAGCAATAGCTTGGTTGGCTGTAATAGCGCCATCTTATAGATATCTTCTACTGAGCAACCTCGGCTGGAGGTCATTCACTGGAGCGCCATACCCTGCAAGATGGGACCGACAGCCTCTGCACCTGCAAGGCGTTGAACGAGCTTATAGCCGATATTACCTACTTCAAGAGAAGGGAATACAAGCACATTTAGCTTGTCCTGCTACTTCGCTACCGGAGCCTTTAGCTTCGCTACCTTATCTACAAAGGTGCATCTGCTTGCAGTTCGCCATCAATAGCAAGGTGAGGAGCTTGTTCGCTCAGCTAGTCGTGTTGCGCTACGACCTTATCAACCATTTCGTGCTTAGCACTACCCTTGAGTTGAGAAGCTGAGCATGGCGACCTTGGGCTCTACACCGCTAATAGCCTTGGCCTGTGCCTGCGCTAGCCACAGCTATCTGTGCGAGCTGAGCGACGTCTGGGTTAGGCATTACGGCGCAGTCTGCAAAGAATAATATCCGTTATGGCCATGGTCCGAGTTAGGTAAGAACATCAAGAAAAGACCACTTACACAGCTAAAGCCGGGTGCAGTCTTAACTATATTTGTGGGGCTGGGCGCAGAACGTCGCCAGTAGAGTTGATAGCACCTGCTAGTTCGCCATCAGCATCACCCGCCTGTAATCGCAGACAAGCGAGGTATAGAGGGTCTTCGACGATGCAGGCGACTTTCTCGGGAGTTACGCCTTTGCTACCGCGCAATTCGAGGAAAGTAAGTCTATATAGGCTTGCTTCTTTTCGTGATTCTTTGGATCAAGGAGATTGGCATTCAGTACGTGCTTAAGACCTGGGTCGTGTGCGCGTGAACGAATAACATAAGGGGTCGCCAATAAGCGTTAGCTTAACGACACTGTCACGTAGTAGGCGGTCAGCAGCTTTTTAGGGTGCGTTCTTCCGTGCCTTCAGGGAACACGATGTGCTGGGGCTGAGCCTTGGCACGATCGATGATTTCTTGTATTAAATCCATTTCCTGAATAGGTGTTTTGTTTGAAAATATTGTATATACAAAGTAGCAATTATGATGAGACTTTTGCACCTGTATGAAAGTATATCAAAAAGGGCAAGCGCATCAAAATCCAGGCGCATTATGAGTGCCTTAGGCACGACACTTCTCCAAAGCCCAGGGTGGAATGAGGGCAAAGCCCGATATGAAACCCTGGGTATACACGAACGAAAAGTAATATCGAGCCCGTAGGAGCGGCACTATAACGCGAGCATTTGTCCTACGTCTCGGAAGTTCCGCCCTTTGGGGGCTCAATAAATGTGTTCAATAATTAGCAGGGCTTGTGCCCTGGGCTATGCAGAGTATCGCCCTTTACAGGGCTCCTCTACGTCTTCCTACTATACTTTATTATTTTTGATGCAGTTGTCTTAGTATAGTCAGAAAAAGGCTGTCACAAGACAAATGCTTGCGACAGCCCTTATATGTTTCTTTTGTAGATGCTTAGTTTAGATGCGCCCTAGTCGTTCGCCTGTCTTCTTGTTGTAGCGAACAATGAAAAGCATCGGGATATTTCTTTTGAGGGGTCTGAAGATGGCGTTTAGCCTCCTCTAGCTTAGAGAACTTACCTGCGAGATAGAGCCAGACCTTACCGCTTTGCTCTCTGTATATGCTCTCGTGAAGTGAGCGGAATTGCTGTCACTTGTGTCTATCTTCGTGCGGTCTGTCATGAACTGTACACGGAATGTATGTTGCCTTCGCTCTCTTTCTTCTCCGTCTTCGTCGTTGGATTGTTGCGCTGTGATGAGCGTGAACTGCTAGAGCTTACTTCTGCTGGTGCTGTTTGTTCGCTACTGTCTGCCGTTGAATGCTCACGTCCGACCTTGCTCTTGCTGTCGTAGAACTTCGTAAATGCACGGCTAATGGCTCCTGCTACCTCCTCTTGTCCGGATTCGCTACCTAGATAAAAGTTTGCATCATTAGCATTGCTGATAAATCCTATTTCTGTAAGAATACTAGGCATAGCACTTTGGCTAAGTACCCACAGCCCTTCTTGTCTTACACCTCGGCTCGTGCGTCCGTTGTTCTTATACTGGCGTTCAACGAACTTGGCTATATCGATGCTTCTATTGATATAGGCCTCTTGCATGAGGTCAAAGATAATATAGCTCTCGGCATTCGCTGGATCAAACCCTTTATAAGTTGTTTTGTAATCACCTCAAGGAGCATGGCCTTGTTCTCACGCATAGCCACATTGAGGTTGTTGCTCTGCTTGTTCATACCGATGACGTAGGTCTCAGTACCGTAAGCACTGCCACTGGGAGAGCTGTTGAGGTGAATGCTGATGAATAAAGATGCTTTGTGTCGGTTGGCGAAATCGCTTCGTGCTTGTAGTCCTACGAATACATCTCTATCACGGTATACAGGACTCGTACATTGGGGTGGTCGGCTTTAATCTTGCTTCCCGTCTTGAGGGCTACGGCGAGGGCGATGTCTTTCTCTTTGTAGCCGTGTGCCATGGCACCCGGGTCTTTACCTCCATGTCCTGCATCAATGACGACTGTAAACTGTCCATTTTTGGGCGTTTAGATTACTTAGACTGATACAATATCCTACTATGAATGTGCATAGGGCTTTCGAGTAGACTTGTTGGAATATTCATAGGGCTTATTGATTTGAGTTTGGTTTCTATGTTTTTATTCTTCTTGGATGCCTGCCTCGCTTAATCTCTTCAGCGGCTATTTCTAGTTTTGGCGTACCACTCTTCTCCAAAGGCTCGTGTGAGCGGTCCTTTAAAGGAATTGATATACTCTGTGCCTTCCTTGCGCCCTTTCTTAGCGCATTTTGCAGACACTCCATTTGTGATAATTGACTGCGGTGAAGTCTGCGTATTCGGTAAGCCTAATAGGGTAGAGCTGGCAACTAATAGGCTTAATCAATCTATCTTACCCTCGTAGTAAGCCTTCTCGTAAGCGCACATGCAGTTGCCTTCTTCGTCGTAGGGTCGTGAAGACGCAGTCCTGTCCATTGACAATACTTGTAACCTCATCGCCATCTTCATCGAAATAACTAACGCCTTGCTCTTCGATAATTTCTAGAGCTCTTGGCGCAAGTAGATGACGGATAGCAGGGAGATGCTTCTAGCATCTCCCGCTCTCTTTACTAATGGTGCCCGCTATCGCCCTCAACACAACAGATACCTTTGCATGCTTTTATAGTCGCAAGCAAACATAACGTCAAAGACGTCCATGCTCACGATTTTATTGTCAATCTCTATCATGCTGCGTTTGGAGTGGCTTTAGTGTAGTGTAATTGTTTCACGTGAAACATTTAGCTTAGACATTAAAGCGGAAGTGCATGATGTCGCCATCTTGTACGATGTATTCCTTACCTTCGACAGCCATCTTACCAGCTTCCTTAACGCCCTGCTCGCCTCTGTAATGTAAGAAGTCTGCTAGCTTGATAACCCTCAGCACGGATAAATCCCTCTCAAAGTCTGTGTGGATAACACCTGCACATTGAGGAGCCTTCTCGCCACGAGGGTAAGTCCATGCACGCACCTCTTGTACGCCTGCTGTGAAATAGGTTTCTAGTCAAGTAGCTTGTAAGCCGCCTTAATGAGTCGGGCTACACCGCTTTCCTCAAGTCCGATTTCTCCGAGGAACATCTGACGCTCTTCGTAAGTGTCTAGTTCTGCGATTTCACTCTCAATTTTAGCTGCTACCACGAGGATGTCCGCATCTTCGTCTGTGATAGCCCTCACGTACACGCTCTACATATTCGTTACCACTCACGGCACTTGCTTCGTCTACATTACATACATAGAGAACGGGCTTAGGGTGAGGAGGTAAAGTTCACGTGCAATCTTCTGCTCGTCCTTAGTTTCAAAACTTACAGTACGTGCATTAAGACCTTGCTCAAAGGGCTTCTTTATACTTGAGTAGAACCTCATAAGTCTGTTTGGCTACCTTGTCGCCTCCTGTTTGTGCTCTGCTTCGCGACTTTGCTAATGCGTTGCTCTACGGTCCTCAAGGTCTTTAAGCTGAAGTTCGGTGTCAATAATCGCCTTATCACGCACAGGGTCTACACTACCGTCTACGTGTGTAATGTTGTCGTCATTGAAGCAACGAAGTACATGTAGGGATTAGCGTCTGTCTCACGAATGTTGGCAAGGAACTTATTGCCTAAGCCTTCGCCCTTGCTAGCCCCCTTTAACGAGTCCTGCGATGTCCACAATCTCTACCGTAGTAGGGACGTGCGCTGAGGTTGATGATTTCGGCTAACTGATTCAAGCGTTCATCGGGAACGGTGATGACTCCTACATTAGGCTCAATCGTACAGAATGGGAAATTGGCCGACTGCGCCTTAGCGTTAGAGAGGCAGTTAAAAAGAGTTGATTTGCCGACATTAGGTAAGCCGACGATACCGCATTGTAATGCCATATTGAGTATTTAATTATTTATCATATATGAGTAATGACAAAAGGGTTGCCTCTTTTTGAAGGCAACCCTTGTGAGGTGGAAGACAGGATTCAGAACCCGCGACACCCCGAACCACAATCAGGTGCTCTACCACTGAACTACAACCACCATGTGTAATGCAAGTCTCAACCATCTTGCGCCTGCAAAGTTACGACAAAGTTTTATTCTGTGCAAAGAGTTAAACTCGTTTTTGGCGAAAAAGAAATTTTGTGTGCTTATTTTCTAGGGTATTTAATTGCTTGTATTTTAATTGTTTGATATGTATTTTCTGTTGTTTGTGCTAGTGTCTTGCAGGGTGCAATTAATATCAGTTCAAGAGCTGAAATAATTACGACGTACTCACGACAGTGAGTGCGCGTACCTACCAAAGTGTTTACGATGTGCTTACTGAAGTAGAATTTCCTCATATTTATTCTTGTGAATACGCGCACTCGTTGTCGTGGTGTTGTCATCGAAGAGCCCCAACGGGGCGATACTTTCATAGCCCAGGGCGCAAGCCCTGGGTTAGGCGATTGATACCCATTTTGAGCTCCTTTAGGGGCGGCACTCCTCCGACTGTATCCCCACAACGATACAAAACAAACGTGCGCGCTGAGTGCCGCTCCTGAAGGAGCTCAATCCGCTTTGTCTGTGTGTACCTAGGGTGGAATGAGGGCAAAGCCCGATATGAAACCCTGGGCTATGTAGGAGTATCGCCCTAAAGGGGCTCATCTCGGCAAGAGCCAAGCGTGTGTTTTATTTTGAAGGGTTCATCTACGTTCCGCCACCAATCCATTTGCTTTGTTGTTTTGAGGTGGTGTGCGTGGGGCGGGCTTTTTCAAAAGCGACAAGTTTTGCTTGTTCTTTTTGTTGGAGCTTTGCAGAATGCGGCTTTCGCAAGGCATTGAGACTGAAGGCGCAGGGGAGTTTACTATTGTAAATGACCAAGCCTGAATGTCGAAAATAACGCAGACAGTGCCGTATGTATGCAAATAGTCTTTCTAAGGAAATAGAATAAAATGTATGTTGCATATATTAAAGAGAAGAAGTATGGCTGTAATCATGATAAAGAATATGAATTGTGTAAACGCTGTATCTTAGCCGTAGAGACATGTTTTTCGTCAGCACGATATCCCTATTTTGTGATATTCGCTTGGGGGAGGTGATGATGGATAGAGAGCTAGCCCAAGAGGAACGTTTAGCCCTATAGCCAAAGTCTTAAGGATTTGGGCTTTGAGATTCTGAGCGACCGTAGGAGCCTTGTTGTGGAGCGCATCAAGGTGCTTATTGTCGAACTGGTGCGTAGCATGACGCTTTCTTGATATACCCCTCTCGGTATCTCAGCCAGAACTCAATGCCGATTATAGCGGTCTTAGATCAACTCTTCCTCACATACTGAGGGGATTACTGATAGAGCGTTATTTTATGTTACAACGCATTGAGCGGGTCAAAGAACTTGTTTCTTATGGCGAGTTGTCGCTCTCAGAGATTGCGGATAAATTGCATTTTCTCTAGTGTCGCCCACATGAGTACGCAGTTCAAGCGTGCGACAGGTGTCAGCCCTTCGAGCTTCAAGGGTACATATATAAAGGGAGCGTCAGCCTTTAGATGAAATCGTATAAGTATAAATCTTAGATAAAATTATGGGACACGAACATACGCATGACCATGGACATTGCCACGGTCATAGCCACGGGAGGTAATAAAAAGACCTTGGCCATATCCTTTGGCGATTATCCTCCTCATATGCTGGTAGAGGTCGTAGGGGGCTTGCTCACGAAGAGTCTTGCCTTGCTGGCTGATGCTGGTCACATGCTGAGTGATGCTATTTCTTTGGGTGTCGCTCTGATTGCCTTTTACCCTGAGTCATAGGCTGAGCCAACTATGGTGAGACCCATCAGGTTATAAACGCTTTGAGGTGCTGGTCGCTGTGTTTAATGGTGCTACGCTGATGCTCATTGCTTTGTTCTATCGTTTACGAGGCAATAGAACGCTTCACGCACCCTGCCGAGGTGGCTTCTACGGGTATGCTGATTATTTCTTTCGTTGACGCTGAGTCAATGTGTTGGTAGTGGATTATGATGCGTGGGGCGATGGAAGACAACTTAAATATGCGTGGTGCTTATCTGCACGTTCTGAGTGATATGCTGGGTTCGGTAGAATGCTATTGTGGCGGCCCTGTATCATCTTCTTTGGTTGGGAATGGGCAGACACCTTTTGGCGAGTATTATTGTAGCTATACTGGTGCTTCGTAGTGGTTATATGGTTACGAAGCCTCTGTGCATGTGCTTATGGAGGAACGCCTTTCGGATGTAGAGATAGCCCAAGTAGAAGCCTCTATACTTGCTCACCCTGAGGTCTTGGCTCTGCATGATTTGCATGTGTGGACGATAACGAGCGGGCTTAATGCCCTTACTTGTCATGCTGTCGTGCGTGATAGTCTGAGTGTGAGGAGGCAGTTCTATTCTGAGGGACTTGGAGCACTTTGCACTACGCATCAAGGCATTCATCATATTACTATACAGCTAGAGAGTGCCGAGCATGACCACGATGTTTCTGTTCTTTGTCGGGCGGAGGCTGTTGCTGGCTCTTCTTGTCACCACCATCACCACCATCACCACCATCACCACCATTAGAGAGCATTAGCATTGTGCGGCACTCGCTGCGTTATTACTCGACATTCAGGCTTGGTCATTTACAAGAGTAAACTCCCTGCGCCTTCAGTCTCAATGCCTTGCGATTACCGCATTCTGCAAAGCTCCCACAAAAGAACAAGTAAAACTTGTCCTTTGGGATACCGTCGGGCGGTCTCCACTAGCTGAAAATCAAGGCTTTTGGGGTAGAGATAAATTGAATTATAATCGGAGCATTTCTGAATTCATGTACTAGTAGTTTCTGAATTCGTGATGCTTCGATTATTTTTATAAGTTTCTAGTATTTAGTTTGTTGTCTTTCTAAAACTGAATTCGTAACTTTGCCTCACTGAATTTGTAAGATATGGAATCAAAATTTAGGCCCTATCCTCTTCGTTTACTTGCTCAGAGCTTTGATAGTACTCTGACCAAGCTTATTATAGAGCTTGAGCATCTGCGTAAACAAGAGATAGATGTACTACTCCTGCCTATCTATTTTATCAGCTTAAGAGATTGTACATCTTTTGAGAGTGTTGGTTCTGCTCGTATAGAGGGGCAACAATACAACCGTGGCTGAGTATTTAGAAACGAAAATTGAGGGCAGGGGGAGCTTTTCTAGGGCTGATGAGTCTACACGAGAGTGCAAATATCGAGCATGCAATGAATTATATTGAGGAATATCTCGGAAGTGGCTACCTCTTAATGAGACATTCCATGAGACATACAACAAATTATTGTACAGGACTTAGGCAGGAGGGAGACCTACATGCAGGTGCCTATCGCCCAGTAATGTCCGTATAGCTAACTCACCCCATTGTCCTCCAGAGAGTAATCTTGTTCCTGCATATATGGAGGAACTTTTGATTTTCCTCCGTGATGATGCTCCTTCTCAGTTTGACCTTATCAAGGTTGCGTTGGCTCATCATCGTTTGGTGGATACATCCTTTCAATAATGGAAATGGTCGTACTGTACGACTCTTTACCTATGCTTTGCTCTTACATTATAAGTTTGGTGTTGATGTAGCTGACCGCATAGTTAATCCTACGGCTGATGTGTGATGAGAGAGACCGCTATTATCAAATGCTTTCAGAGGCAGATAGTAGGTGAAGAGGATAAACTTTTAGCTTGGTGTGAGTACGTTCTTTTCGGGGTTAAAGGTTGAGATAGAAAAAGTTAAAAAGGCTTTGTGATTACAGTTATGTCCAACAGCGTATTCTGATGCCTGCCCCTGATTATGCTCTTGAGCGAGCATATCACCGAACTAGAATATAAAATCTTGGTGCTAGTGGTTAAGAAGAAGGAGATACAGAGTGCAGACTTACAAAGATTTATTTGAGCATAAGAGTCTCGCCACGCGTTCAGCGTACCATTAAGAAGCTTGTAAGTCAAGAGATGTTGTGTCCCTTTTGAGCATAATAAGCAAGTATTATATTCAGTTTAGGAATAATTTCCTTTACGAGGTGTTATGATGGCTCTCAGATAAGGAAGGTTTCTTCCGATAAAGTAGCATGTTTCTTGTCTTGTCCTAGAGGTAACAGGATAAAAATATCAGTAGGTTGTGTTTATGACCTACTGATATTTTAGTCTTTAGCTAGCTAGTAGCTGTGGTATTGTGAGGTTAAAAAGAGCGTGTACACGAGCGGAAAATAAAGACTGCGCTACCTAAAGTCAAAACCTCGGCGAAGTCTGTACAGACTACACGTGTAGTCTCTTCAAACTTCAGCCGTAGTTTGTACAGACTTCAGCTGAAGTTTGCAGAAGGGTCAATACAAATGAATTTTTCCACTTGTGTATTCATAATTTCAGTCACTCAAAAATGCAATTATTAGAGTGTTTTAGGTAATATGCACCCCAAGTTTTGTCTAACTTTTTGGGTGCATATCTCTAAAGAGACTTTTCTCTGTGGTATCTAATCAATTATTTTCTATTATTGTGTGCAGTTTGTGCTTATTCCGAAAGATGTGCGTGCTTTTTATTGAATATTAGATATCTTTGTAGAATTAAGAAATCCATAAGCCATTGCATATACGGCACTCTTACGTTATTTTCTTTTCGACATTCGGGCTTGGTCATTTACAAAGAGTGAAACTCCTGCGCCCTCAGTCTCAATGCCTTGCGATTACCGCATTCTGCAAAGCCTCACAAAAAGAACAGTAAATCTTGTTCTTTTGGAGACCGCCCAGCGGTCTCATAAGGACGCAAACGAACTTTTATGATGAAACTAAAATATCTATTTGGTCTCATAGCGCTCATGGCAACGGCCCTCTCTGTGGGGCAGCTGAGCCAGGGCAAACACCTAAGCCCTGAACTGTTGCTCTCAATGGCTCGCCTTGGTGATCGCCCCTCACCCAAGTGGTAAGACCGTAGTATATGCCCTCTCGCAGCCTAGCGTGAAGGATAATAACAGCCGTAGCGAACTGTACACCGTTATCTATGGACGGTACAGCACGCACACAAATAACTGCAACCAAGAGCAACGAGTATGCACCCCAATGGATTGAGGGCGGTGCACGCATTGCCTTTATGAGCAACGAGACGGGAAGCATGCAGCTCTTCTCTATGCGTCCCGATGGCAGTGATAAGAAGCAAAATAACAGATATTGAAGGCGGTATCGAGGGCTTCCGCTTCTCGCCCGATGGCAAGCAAATTGCCTTCGTTCATCAGATTAAGTACGGCAAGACGACGAAGGATTTATATCCCGACCTCGATAAGGCTTCGGGGCGTGTCATCAATCAGTTGATGTACAAGCACTGGGACGAATGGGTGGAGACTATTCCGCATATTTTTGTTGCCTCTCTCAGGTAATGAGCCTATTAAGGAGGGAAAGATGTTCTTGAAGGCGAGCCTTACGAAGCTCCAGATGAAGCCACACAGTGGTATCGAAGACTTCGCTTGAGCCCCCGACAGCAAGTCAATCGCCTATGCGAGCCGTAAGAAGAGGGGCTTAGCTTATACGCTCTCAACCAATAGCGATATTTATCTCTACGATCTCGCTTCGGGCAAGACACGCAACCTTACTGAGGTATGATGGGCTATGATACGCACCCTACATTCTCGCCTGATGGTCGCTACATCGCTTGGATAAGCATGGAACACGATGGTTATGAGTCCGACCTAAAGCGTCTTTTTCGTTCAAGAGCTTAAGACAGGTGCTAAGTCTTTTCTAACAGATGCCTTTGAGTATGATGTAGACGCTATGCAGTGGCGACGGATAATAAGGGGCTGTAGTTTCTCTCTTGCGTTAAGGCTGAGAAGAATATCTTTGAAGTCGATGTGCGTACGCATAAGGTTAGACAGATTACATCAGGTCAGCACACTATGTATCTCTACAAGTAGAGTCTGGAGCAGATGCTTGCTGGTCGTCAGTCTATGCTCGTGCCTACTGACCTTTATCAGTCAATATCAAGACAGGTGAGGCTAAGGCCATCACGCAGGAGAATGCGTACCTTACTCACTCAGCTCCGATGGTAGCCCTACCGTAGAGAAACGATGGATTAAGACTACTGACGGCGGTAATATGCTGACATGGGTTGTTTATCCTCCTCACTTCGATAAAAGCAAGCAGTACCAGCCTGCTTTACTGTCAGGGTGGCCCACAGAGCACGATTAGTCAGTACTTCTCTTACCGCTGGAATGCGCGTCTGCGCGCTGAGCAGGTTATATCGTCATCATGCCCAACAGACATGGTGTGCCTAGCTTCGGTAAGAAGTGGAACGAACAGATTAGTAGTGCGACTACTCAGGGCAGAATATACAAGACTACCTTAGCAGCTGTAGATACGCTCAAGAAAAGAACCTTTTATCAATCCTAAGGCTATTAGCAGTGGGTGCTAGTTATGGTGGTTACTCTGTGTACTATCTTGCAGGTCATCATGAAGGTCGTTTCTCAGCCTTTTGTTGCTCATGCTGGTATCTTCAATCTAGAGATGCAGTACATGACTACCGAAGAGATGTGGTTTTGCCAACTGGGATATGGGTGGCGCACCATGGATAAGGATAATAAGACGGCACAGCGTACCTTTTGCGAATTCGCCTCATAAGGCTGTCGGTGCATGGGATACACCTATCCTCGATATCCACGGCGAAAAGGACTTCCGCATTATGGCAGAGCAGGGACAAGCGCTAACAATGCGGCTCAGATGCGTGGTATTCCTAGTCAGATGTTGATTTTATCCAGACGAAAATCACTGGATTCTACGCCCTCAGATTCGCTCCTTTGCGCGTACATTCTATGGCTGGTTAGATAAGTGGCTTAAGCAGTAGAGCCTATCGCTGGAGAGCAAGAAACATATTTACTTTAATTTATTATAAGGAGATAGAAGAATGCAAACCGTTGTAGTGGAACTGTCCTACGGGTAACTCTTCATCTAGGTAATTATTTTGGCGCAGTGCGTGCCTTCGTTGAGCCACAACATCATCAGTATGATTGTCGTCATTGCTGACTGGCATTCGCTCACGACGCACCCTAAGCCCGAAGACATCGTGCGCAACGCACATACTATCCTTGCCGAATACTTGGCTTGGTATGACACCCGAGCAGGCTACTATATATATACAGAGTGATGTGCCTGAGGTACTAGAGCTGTATCTCTACCTCAATATGAACGCTTACCTCGGTGAGCTTGAGCGTACGACGAGTTTTAAGGATAAGGCACGTCAGCAACCTGAGAATGTGAATGCAGGTTTGCTAACTATCCTACTCTTATGGTCGCTGACATCCTCATACAAAGGGCAGAAAAGTGCCCGTGGGTAAGGACCAAGAGCAGAATATGGAGATGGCACGTAAGTTCGCGCGCCGCTTCAACAACATCTATGGAGTGGACTACTTCACCGAACCTGAGAGCTTCTCTTTGGCTGGTCGTGGTCTTAAGGTGCCCGGCCTTGATGGTAGCGGTAAGATGGGTAAGAGCGAAGGTAACTGTATCTATCTGATGGACGATGAGAAGACCATCAGTAAGAAGGTGATGAAGGACAGTAACAGACAGTGTCCTATCTGGAGAACCAAGAGAAGCCGTAGTTATACAGAACTTATTTACCTTCCTTGAGCTGGTGTCTACGCCTCGATGTTTATAAGCATTACGATGACTTATATAATAGCTGTCAAATACGTTACGGCGACCTTAAGAGCGTTTTGCAGCCGACATTAACGCTTACTGTGCGCCTATCCGTGAGCGCATAGGGTGAGTATAGTGCTAATCAAGACTTGCTCAAGCGCATCGCTAGAGGGTGCTGAGCGTGCTCGTGAGCATGCACAGAAGACGCTCCAAGAGGTGAGACACATTATTGATTTAGATAAAAAGATATTACTTAGAAAAATATGAAATACAAGGAAAGATTGTACAAATCCTACCATTGCAGAGCGGGTGTAGGTAAGGCTAGTGGCAAGGAGTGGAAGAAGCAGGAGTTTGTGCTGAGACTCTAGAGAGTCAGTTCCCTCGCAAGATATGCTTCAATCTATGGGCGATTTTGATTGACCGCACAGCCCTGCAAGTGGTGAAGATGTAACGGTACAAAGTGATATTGAGGCCGTGAGTACAATGGTCGTTGGTACACAGACGTGAAGGCTGGAGAGTAGACCGTGGTCTTGTAAGCATTCAGAATGTAGGTGCTGTTTCTGCTCCTGCACCTCAGACAGGATATCAGCCAACCTGCGCCAGCACCTCGGTGGTGTAACGCCTCCTACAGTGTCGACGCTCCTCAGGAAGTGCCTGCTGGTGGCGATGACTTGCCATTCTAAGCGAGTGCCGTACAAAATACAAGGGTCTAGTGTGACCGAATAAAAGAACTGCACCCCAAGAGTTAAACGCAACTTTTGTGTGTGCTTTTTGATTGAACCGACTCTATGAAAATTACACTTCTAGCCATAGGTAAGACCGATAATAAAGAACTGGATAAGCTCATTGGGCAGTACACAGCTCGCATTGGGCATTATCTACCTTTCGAGCTAAAGATTATCCCCTGATGTGAAACGCTCGGGCAAGACGACCGAAGAGGCCAGAAGCTCGCTGAGGGTAAAGAGATTTCTGAGCGAACTAGCACCTACGGACAAATTTACTACTTTGATGAGCGTGTAAGAGCTTTTCTAGCGGGAGTTTGCTTCTTTCTGAGGGGAAGATGTTGCAGAGTGAGCGTCCTTTGGTCTTCGTCATTGGAGTCCTTATGGCTTCTCGCCTGAGGTTTAGTGTACGGGCGAATGAGCAACTATCCCTTAGTAAGATGACCTCTCGCATCAGATGGTAAGGCTCTTCATCATCGAGCAAATTTATCAGGGCGATGACTATCTTGCGTGGCGAACCCTATCACCACGACTAAGCTGTGGGTTTGGGTGTTACGAAATCTATTATTACATTTGCCCCTATATAAATATATAGCGTGCTACAGTATCTTGTAGCCTAATCATAAAAACTTATATGGAGTTTAGAATTGACAAGACACGCTGGGCGAAGTGAAAGTGCCAGCAGACAAGCCTGGGGAGCACAGACAGAGCGTTCTCGTAATAACTTTAAGATTGGTGCACCTGCATCAATGCGCTTTAGATGTTATTCGTGGTTTTGCTTACCTTAAGAAAGGTGCTCGCTTATGCCAACCACGAACCAGGGCGTTCTTCCCAGAGAAGCGCGACCTATCGTCGTGTGTGACGAAATCCTAGAAGGTAAGCTCGATGACCAGTTCCCACTCGTTATTTTGGCAGACTGGTTCGGGTACGCAGAGCAATATCGAACGTTAATGAAGTTATTGCTAACCGTGCGCACCAGCTTGCTGGTAAGAAGATTGGCGAAGGCGAGAAGACTCTTCTTCCTAATGACGATGTAAACAAGAGCCAGTCTTCAAACGATACTTTCCCAACGGGTATGCACATTGCCTGCCACAAGAAGGTTGTAGAGGTTACACTTCCCGGTCTTCGTCAGCTACACGCCTACACTTGTGAAGAAGAGCGAAGAGATGAAGGACGTAGTGAAGATTGGTCGTACGCACCTATGGACGCTACCCTCTTACTCTTGGTCAGGAGTTCAGTGGCTACGCCGCTCAGCTTGAGCATGGCATTCGTGCTATTGAGCATACTACTTCCTCACCTTAGCGAACTAGCTCTTGGCGGTACTGCCGTGGGTACAGGTCTTAATATGCGCCTAAGGGTTACGACGTCGTTGTGGCTCCGTCATATCGCTGAGTTCACAGGTCTTCCATTCGTAACTGCAGAGAATAAGTTTGAAGCTCTTGCTGCTCACGATGCTATTGTAGAGAGCCATGGTGCGCTTAAGCAAGTGGCTGTTGCCCTCAATAAGATTGCTAATGATATCCGTCTGCTTTAAGCTAGCGGTCCGTAGTGGTATCGGTGAAATCATTATCCCTGCTAACGAACCCGGTTCATCTATCATGCCTGGTAAGGTAAACCCAACGCAGTGCGAAGCGATGACTAGTGCGTTGCTGCTCAGGTAGCTGGTAATGATACTACAACTCTGCAGCAGGTATGGGGACACTCGAGCTAATGTCTTCGTCAGTACTTGCAGCTCAATTTCCTTCAGAGTGCAGAGCTTCTTGGTGATGCTGCTGTATCTTTCGATATTCACTGTGTAGCAGGTATCGAGCCTAACCACCCACGCATTAAGGAGCTACTCAACAACTCGCTTATGCTTGTAACTGCGCTTAATACGCATATCGGTTACTACAAGGCTGAAATTACAATGCACTCACCCAATGGTACTACCCTTTTAAGGAAGAAGCTCTTCGCCTAGGTTATGTTACCGAAGAAGAGTTTGACAAGTGGGTACGCCCAGAGGATATGGTACACCCTCTCAGACTAAGACAATAGTTTTTCCATAGTCTTAAATAGATGCTTGCGCTGAAACTTCGGTTTTGGCGCAAAAGCTGTTGGCCGTAAGTACGCGTACTTACTTTTGGTATTTACGTGTTACTCATTTTGCAAAGTACGCGCTCTTACATCAGTGAAAGTACGTCGTACCCATTACGACACCTCCTTAATCAATTGAGACGCCCAATGGTTCCAATTTGTTGTTTTGATGCGCTTACCCTCATGAAGGGGCGATTTTAACCTAGTTGGCTGATATTCAAGTCGTTAATGTGTGCAATTACAATTATGTACTCTATATAACTCTCCCTATTTACTGGATGTTTAATTAAATTTTACATAATCGTAATTTTGTTTGTTTATAAAAATGTATATAACTTTTGGGGAGTGTTTGTTCAGTTAGACCCATTAAATGCTTAATAGACGTCAGTATGATTAGCAATTATACATCACAATATAAAGCTAATGATAAATAGACAAAAGTATGAGTCAAAAACAAATTCATTAAATCGTAGAGGTTTCTTTATGAATCTCCGTATCCGAGCCGATACTATTGCCCCAACGGTAATACTATCCTAGTTAACTTCCCTAAAATTAGATTTTGAGGATTTTGAAGAAGAAGAGATTTCTAATTATATTCTTAAAGAGGTATGAAATATAGTTATATACACTATTGGTCTTAGGTTGCCTATTCCTCAGCTCTTGTTCTAAGGAGACTCTAGGTAATGAGGCATCTACTGAGCAGGCAGAGGGTAAGACCCAAAACAGTTAAGATGTCTTGGGTTTAGACATGAAGTCCAGACAGAGACGATGTCGATGTTGATGGAAAGCGGGTGATAAGCTTAAGGCCTTTGATACACAAAAAATTCCAAAATCAAGATAAAGGACGGTATAAATAAGTTCATCATTGATGATAAGGGAAAACAATACTAGTACGAAAAGTAAGTGAGGTCACATCGATAAGCAGGATCTCCATGAACAAGCGCTCATGTTAAGTTCTGTTTTGCAAAATCCGTAAGGGTAATCAAATCGTTGGTAGCGACTATGCTACATGGGAATACAATTCTAGAGGCAAGAAGGTTTGGCGCTTGAATGAAGAATATTAACTTGACAGGTGTCAATGTAGGAACAGATAGGCTTGAGGTTCGGGTCGTTGCTGGTGGTAACTTGAATGTTACAGATAACAAGATTGAAGTTCCTGACTATGTTTCTAAGGTTATTGAAGGGGATACAGAGGTCGAGTTTCCTATTCCTTATGCCTCTGATTGGTTTGAGTTAAGTTATGATGCTTCCCAAGACGCTTTGATACCATTAAAGAATGATGCTCAGATTACACTTAAGCCTCTTGGTATCTTGCTTTGTAAATACTTTCCGTCGTGAGAATAATGGGAATCTAATCGGAGTAAGTCTTTCAGGGCAGTGCGTTACGTGACAAATTCATTGTATTTCAAGGAGCATATACTCTTGATGCTTCGGACTTGGTGCCATTTACTTCTACGGATAAATGGGTTAAGACCCCAATCTTGGACGATGTCTACTATACGGCAACATTTAATTTTGGTAAGCGTATAACAGTCAATACGACTCCATCGACATACATAGTTTGCTATTTTGCGTTTGCTTCTGTCAAAAATCGCTCAACGGGTTGAAATAAGTGCTCCGGATAGGCAATCTGATAAAGAGTTAAATAAGATGTTCTCATGTCGCTATTACCCATGTCTATGCAGAGGGGGTAGAGAAGAATGGTGCGCCATTTACGAAGATCAACTATAAGGTAGACTTATTATGGGTACATCTGTACCTTTCCGTGATGGTACCTCGGCAGCTGTTAATGGTGAGCTTTCTGTGCCTCAACCTATATGGTTAGGATACTTGGCTACAATACTGTAAATCAAGATGGAACAGGCTTTGATACTAGCCACTGATAATGATAAGGTTTCTTTTGGTAAACTGGAAAGTGGCTCGTGAGTTTCTTAATGGTAGGTAATGCCTGATGGATACTCATAGGTAATACTGGTCTTGCTAGGCATTAGGACTCTATAGCAGTGTATTCGTACAAGATAATGGCTCTACTACCTATATGACTAAGCTGACTGGTTCAAATGGTCGTGAGCTATGTCCGAGCAACCAATTCCAGTTTTATTTCATGGCTGACCTTTTCATAATGTAAGGTAGGGGAAGCAATTACTCAAAAGGATGATGCAGGTGTATGATCCCATGGGCCACATTTCCTATGGTCTCTTAGGTCAAGTGCCAGGTGCACTACTGCCAATAGAAGAGATAGGATGCGTGCCTCTACATCTATTATCCGTCGAGTACGATTGGCCTAATGGTAGGGAGGTGTTTATCCTCCAGGAGACCAAGATAACGGGTATTTCTTTAGGAAAGTACTTTATCGGTAATATTATACTCCTATTTAGTAGGTTAGTTACGGGGACGAACCTGCATTGTGGGATAAGAACTCGAGGCTCAGATCAGTAGAGTGGCCGTTATAGCCTACCGGCAGAGGACGCTATGGGGGAGCGACAGAGCAGACAGATAACATTGCTCCAGCGAATACACAGCGTACAGAGAAAAATACCCCTACCTCTATTGGTTCTATGCTCACTACTACCTTTGATAAATGGCCTGGGTGGCTCGTATGATGCGACAGCTAAAAGAAGGTCAGAAAAATGCACTGTATGGGGTAAGACTGGTCTTGGGTGAAGACCGATGCCAAAGCTCGGACCAAGTACCCACTGGAAATCAAGACGCAAGAAGCTCAATTACATCCTGGAGGGCAGGGCGGTAACATCTACTATTACGGAAATGCAAGTGCGACTCTGAATGCCATTGATTTTAATAATAACTCTCATGTGGATGGCACTTCTACCTTACTCGCAGACTTATGTGGGAGACGATGGGACTAGAGTCTGAACCTCAACTCTAAATAATCTATAGAAAGGGCTGACTGTTGCTTGCGTCAGCCCTTTGCTGCATATTGATTAAAGTACTTTGAGACCGTCATGAGTCTCCAAAAGGACAAGTTTTACTTGTCCTTTTGTGGGGCTTTGCAGAATGCGGTAATCGCAAGGCATTGAGACTGAGGGCGCAGGGAGTTTACTCATGTAAATGACCAAGCCTGAATGTCGATAATAACGCAGCGAGTGCCGTATTATGCAATGGTCTCTTTAGCGAAAGAATGAGAAATTAACCGAGCCGTACTCACGGTGGTCACACGAGTCGTGGGTGTGCTGAAGTCGTATTGCTTGGGATGCTCAAGGACGAGCAGCCTCGGGCGCAGAGGACCCGATGAGAGTATGAGTTCGGGTGAGTCTGCTATTTCGCTGAGCTTGTAAGGAGGATCAGCAAAGATAAAATCCTTAGAGTCCTTGTCCGCCTCGCTGCTTGAGCGAGGCGCAGACGTCGCTCCCTGACAGAATATGCCAGTCACTACGTCGTAGTCAGATGACGCTCTGCGAATAAATTGGGCGGTGTTCTTCTTGCTCCACACACCGAGTACTGCTCTGCGCTTCTCGGCTAATCATCTCTGCGGATCTGCCACGTGCCAGCGAGAGAGTGTCCCAAGCAGCTGGCAGTCTTCGAAGTCGATGTACTGCATGAGTGCATTGAGAGGTTTTCTTTAGCGAAGTCTGCTCGTGGGTCGGAAGCGTTGAAAGGCTGCTAGGCACATCGAGGCGTATTGCTTTTGTGTTTACCCTATAATTCTCAGCGTTTTCTAGTTCTATTTTATATTTGTCCAAAGGTAGCCAGTAATTTCAGAGAGGAGCTTTTGGGCTATTGAGAGTAGTGTGGTAAGCTACATCAAAGTAGCAAAGTAATCACCATTAGTATTATGTCCCATTGCAGAGTCATGGCACACATAATACAAAACGAAGAATGAACACCGTCAGGAGCGGCAAGGAGCAACCTCATCAAAATTTCAGGCGCATTGCGAGTGCCAGCCAGGCACGATACTTCTTCAGAGCCCAGATTGGAATGACGGGCAAAGCCCGAAATGAAACCCTGGGTACCTCCAGATAAAAGTAAAATGAGCTCCTTTAGGGCAGCGCTAACGGCGCGAGAATTTGTCCTGACTTGTGTGCCGCTTGCATGGGTCATCTGAGTGGAGCATTCATGCGTTGCACCAACAAGACCATATCATACACCCTCGAGAATAATTGCAATGAGCTCTGTCTCTATTCATATTGTAGACCTTGTTATCAACTCAACCGCCCTCACTAAAAATATTTTGTGCAAATGTTTGGAGGGAAAGAAAAGTTTGTATTACCTTTGCACTCGCAAACGACAGGGAAGGCGTCGCAAGAGAGCGGGTCGGTCGGGAGCGAAAGACGAAAGAGACTAGACAGAGTGATTAAACTTTAAAGAAGCTCAATCCTCTAAATAGTTAGCCGAAGCTTATTAAGGAAGCGATTTCTTATAAGTAACTTATGATGGGTTTACCATCAGGCGATCATTGACATAATTAGTAAGAAAACGAGAAAAACAACGTAGAGCAAAAATAGCAATAAGTATACAACCATCTGTACTCTTACAGATTGTTTGAGTACGGAAAGGCGACAAAATAGATAAGGGCAGACGGTGGATGCCTAGGCTCTCGGAGGCGACGAAGGACGTGATAAGCTGCGATAAGCTGCGGGGATTGGCACATACGAATTGATCCGCAGATTTCCGAATGGGGCAACCCGGCATGTAGAAGACATGTCACACCGCAGAGCGGTGAGCGAACGTGGGGAACTGAAACATCTAAGTACCCATGGGAGGAGAAAACAAAAGTGATTCCCTTAGTAGTGGCGAGCGAACGGGGACCAGCCCAAACCAACACTGTTTCGGCAATGTTGGGGTTATAGGACTGCAACGTGGACTCATTAGTTATAGAAGAACAAACTGGAAAGTTTGACCGCAGAAGGTGAAAGTCCTGTATTCGAAATAGCGAATGTACCTAGCAGTATCCTGAGTAGCGCGGAACACGAGAAATTCTGTGTGAATTAGCGGGGCCCATCCCGTAAGGCTAAATACTCCCGAGAGACCGATAGCGAACCAGTACCGTGAGGGAAAGGTGAAAAGAACCTCGAATAGAGGAGTGCAATAGATCCTGAACCCGTCTGCCTACAAGCGGTAGGAGCAGGCTTGTCCTGTGACTGCGTGCCCTTTGCATAATGAACCTACGAGTTACTTTTGTCTAGCAAGGTTAAGTGACGATAGTCACGCAGCCGAAGCGAAAGCGAGTCTTAAATGGCGCTATAGTTAGATGGAGTAGACGCGAAACCAAGTGATCTACCCTTGGTCAGGTTGAAGGTTAGGTAAAACTAACTGGAGGACCGGAACCAGTAAGCGTTGAAAAAGCTTTCGGATGAACTGAGGGTAGGGGTGAAAGGCTAATCAAACTTGGAGATAGCTCGTACTCCCCGAAATGCATTTAGGTGCAGCCTTAGGAGTTTCTTATACGAGGTAGAGCGACTGATTGGATGCGAGGCTTTCACCGGCTATCAAGTCCAGACAAACTCCGAATGCGTATAAGTTAGATCCTAGGAGTGAGGGGCATGGGTGCTAAGGTCCGTGTCCGAGAGGAGAAGAATCCAGACCATCGGCTAAGGTCCCGAAATAATAGCTAAGTTGAACAAACGAAGTCAAGACGCTAAGACAGCTAGGATGTTGGCTTGGAAGCGAGCCCATTCATTTAAAGAGTGCGTAACAGCTCACTAGTCGAGTGTTTTGGCATGGATAATAATCGGGCATAGCTATTTACCGAAGCTGTGGGATATTTAAAATATCGGTAGGGGAGCATTCTAGCGACGTCGAAGGTAAGAGGACAACTCTTGCTGGAGTTTCTAGAAAAGCAAATGTAGGTATAAGTAACGATAAAGGAGGTGAGAAACCTCCTCGCCGAAAAGACTAAGGTTTCCTGATCAACGCTAATCGGATCAGGGTTGAGTCGGGCCCTAAGGGGAAAGCCGAACGGCGCACCCGATGGATGAACCGGTTAATATTCCGGTACTATTTATGTGAGCGATGTGGTGACGGAAGGTGACAGTCCTGCCGACTGACGGAATAGTCGGTTAAAGGGTGTAGATATTGATGCTGGTAGGCAAATCCGCCGGCAGAGTCGAACCTGACAGTACTGAGGCGTGCATGCACAAATAGATATGGACGTAAACAGATTCCCTAGAAAAACCGCTAAGCATATTGCATGAATACCCGTACTAAAAACCGACACAGGTAGTTGGGTTGAGTATACTAAGGCGCTCGAGTGATTCGCGGTTAAGGAACTAGGCAAAAATAGTCCTGTAACTTCGGGAAAAAGGACGCTCCCCGTGAAAAAGGAGCCGCAGAGAATAGGCCCAGGCGACTGTTTAACAAAAACACATGGCTATGCTAAATCGAAAGATACTGTATATAGCCTGACACCTGCCCGGTGCTGGAAGGTTAAGAGGAGATGTCATCGCAAGAGAAGCATTGAATTGAAGCCCCAGTAAACGGCGCGTAACTATAACGGTCCTAAGGTAGCGAAATTCCTTGTCGGGTAAGTTCCGACCTGCACGAATGGTGTAACGATCTGGGCACTGTCTCAACCGCGAGCTCAGTGAAATTGTAGTATCGGTGAAGATGCCGATTACCCGCAACGGGACGAAAAAGACCCCGTGAACCTTTACTATAGCTTTTATTGTATTTGGGTAACAGATGTGTAGGATAGGCCGGAGACTATGAAGCGGGCACGCCAGTGTTTGTGGAGTCGCTGTTGAAATACGGCCCTTTTGTTACTTGGGTACTAACTCGCAGAGCGAGGACAGTGTATGGTGGGTAGTTTGACTGGGGTGGTCGCCTCCAAAAGCGTAACGGAGGCTTCTAAAGGTACCCTCAGACCGATTGGTAACCGGTCGTGAGAGTGTAATGGCATAAGGGTGCTTGACTGGGAGACAAACAAGTCGCACAGGTAGGAAACTAGAGCATAGTGATCCGGTGGTTCCGTATGGAAGGGCCATCGCTCAAAGGATAAAAGGTACTCCGGGGATAACAGGCTGATCGCTCCCAAGAGCTCATATCGACGGAGCGGTTTGGCACCTCGATGTCGGCTCGTCACATCCTGGGGCTGGAGAAGGTCCCAAGGGTTGGGCTGTTCGCCCATTAAAGTGGCACGCGAGCTGGGTTCAGAACGTCGTGAGACAGTTCGGTCTCTATCTGTTGTGGGCGTAGGATATTTGCGTGGACCTGTCACTAGTACGAGAGGACCGTGATGGACTAACCTCTGGTTTATCGGTTGTTCCGCCAGGAGCATTGCCGAGTAGCTACGTTGGGACGAGATAAGTGCTGAAAGCATCTAAGTACGAAGCTCTCCACAAGATTAGATATCCTCATAAGGGTGGTTAAAGACGATGACCTTGATAGGCTACAGGTGTAAGGTGGTGACATCAAAAGCCGAGTAGTACTAATAGCCCGAAAGTTTTGCGCAAAGAGTTGTATGCGTATTGCGTCTGTATGTTGCGAATCGGCTTCTTACTGGTTAATGGTTGCTAAAACATAACTCGAGCGATTAAGCGAAATCGCTTAGAGTATAAATAAAGAGATATTTTTGGTGGTTATAACGTTGGGGATCCACCTCTTCCCATTCCGAACAGAGAAGTTAAGCCCAATCGTGCCGATGGTACTGCGTATAGTGGGAGAGTAGGTAGCTGCCAGTTTTGGAGAAGGCTCTTAGTCGTATGACTGAGGGTCTTCTCTCTTTTATGCCTATATATATAGATAGTCTGATGAAAATGCTTGTTCTTGGAACTCATATGTGACAGATTATACTCAAAATTTAGAGTCTTTCCTCTTGTGCTCCAGTGGAGCAGTATGCTTAAGGCTTGAGAAACACAAATCTCAATCTTTTTCTTTTCCAGTCAAATTTAATTAGAATGAGTCTTTAATATGCTTTATATGTGATGTTTATCTACGTGTAAGTAAGCTAATATGAGCTAGCAGAGTGTGCAGATAATAGTATTGTGTACTCAAAGTGTACCAGCACGGATGACGTCACGCCTTTACCTTTGTAGTGTGATAAGGGAAGAGCAAGTAACACGCTGTGCTGGTTTGAGTGTGCCACGACCAGTGAGCAGCGAACCTGCACGACCTTTAGGACATATTTATTCATTATATATAAACAGTATTATTATGTGCATTGCTCAAGTAAAGAGCCGTGAGGCTTCTATCCAGCAAGAAAAAGGTCAGCAAAAGTATTATCGCGCTCACAAACCAAGCTGCGCCACGACGACGCTTCAGCAAGTTGAGGGAATCTGTCTCTCGTAGCACAACGCTCACCCGTGGAGATGTGCGTCGCAGCTATTGCGAGTCTGACGGATGTGAGTCACGAGGCAAATTCACGTGGTGATAGCATGGTACTGATCAGGCGGTTTGGGACACTGCCGTCTCGCTGCGTAGGAGCCAAGCAGATGGGACGAGTTGAAGAGGATGTAAAATGCTTCTCACCCTCCGTAAGCCACACAGGTGCGCTATACACCTAAGAAAGCTATGCGTCTGTTGGCGAAGACAATCCCAGTATCTGACATCAATCCGAAGTCTAAGGGCTCTCACCTGGGGATAAAGTCAGACGTTGCGCCTCTACGACCGACGCATCAAGGAGCCAGCTAGTCCTGTAACCCCAAGGAAACTGAGGGTGGTGAACATAACAACCTCTAATCCATAAATAACAGTGAGAGGGCTACCGTGCATGAGGCGGTGGCCTTTCCTATGGATTGAAGCATAAAAGTTGTAATTTTTGATATGATTAGAGACGCTAACTGAAATCTTATTTATACTGCGATTATCAGTACCTTTGGCAGTTTGCGTGTAGATAAAAGTAAAGAATAAAAGAATGAGGATATGAATGTAGCAATGTAGCGTTAGTGGTGCTGTGGGACAAGAGTTCCTTTCGTGTACTTACGGAGCGTCCATCATTCAAGATTGACAGAGTAGAAGTCTCTTGCTTCTGCTCGTCTGCACGTAAGGTAATTAACCTCCGGGCAAGAGCACATTCGTGAGCTCAAGCACGGCGACGATTTTAAGGATATAGATGTAGCTTTCGTGTTCTGCGGGTGGTTCTATTTCGCTTGAGTGCGCTGAGACGATTACGACGAGCATGGGGCTGTGATGATTGATGAATTCAAGTGCCTTCCGAGGTGAGCAAGATGTTCCCCAGTCGTGCCTGAGGTTAATGCAAAGGATGCGCCAGCAGCCATCGTGGCATCATTAGCTAATCCTAACTGTACATTCGATACAGATGGTAGTTGCCTTGAGACGCAGTCGAGAAGCCATCGCATATTAAGCGTGTTCATGTGGCTAGCCCATCAGCTGCGAGGTGGAGCCGACAGCGTGGTATGGACGAAGCCAGACCGTCAGACCAAAGAAATCGCTGCTGGCGAAGAGGCCAAGCGTACAGAAGTTTGCCTGTACCAGCTTGCTTACAACCTAATTCCTCAAATTGACGTCTTTGGTTGCAGATGATTACACCATGAGGAGGTTGAAGATGTGTGCAATGAAACACGCAAGATCATGCACAGCGATGATATTCAGGTGAGTGCTAACGTTCGTGTTCGTGCCCGATACGAGAGCGCACAGCGAAGCTATTTGGGTAGAGACCGAGAGGCAGTGAGTTTGGAGCGTGTGCGCCAAAGCACATAAAGCATACTGGCGTAGTGCTTATGGATGAGCCAAGCGAACAGACTCTATCCCATGCCGCTCTTTGTCGCCGAGAAAGACCCTGTTTATGTTGCATGTTTGCGCAAAAGACCTTGCTAACCCTAGGGGATTACATTCGTGCGTTGCTGACCCAAATTAAGAAGGGCGGCACTGAATGCGGTGCAAATAGCCGAATGGCTCGTTGCTCAAGGTGATGATGAGAACAAGAATAAATTCATCATTAACTTCTAAAATCGCGAGGAATAACTTTCTCCCTCATTGTATGACCTCATGGAAGTATTTAATGACGCACAAAGTTTACAGGCTTTTTGTAGAGCAGCAAAAGCGTGCTATGGTAAGGACAGCAGGCTTTGTACCAACGATGGGCGCACTACATCAAGCGACACTTGAGCTTGGTTAAGCGCGCTCTCACGGAGTGCAGTGTGTGTGTGGTGAGCGTGTTTGTCAATCCCACACAGTTCAATGACAAGAAAGACCTTGAAACCTATCCACGCACATTTGGGGCGGATGCTCGTCTTCTTGAGACCGCTGGAGCGACGGCTGTCTTTCATCGCAGTAAGAGGTTGTTTATCCTCAAGATGAGGGAGGTGCGCCAGTTATGCTGTTGGGCGTGTCGCGAGGTTATGGAAGGGGCGTTATCGTCCGGGGCATTTCCTGCAGGTGTTATGCGCAGGTTGTACAGCGCCTGTTTGAGAGTTGTCTCGCCCTGGATTTGGCTCTCTTGGAGAGAAGGATTTTCAGCATGATTGCAGTTATCGATAGACGTGTAAGCTCGTCAATCTCGCCCGTTAAGATTTGTTGCTCACCTCCTATTGTACGCGAAGATGACACGGCTCAATTGAGTAGCCGTAGTGTTCGCCCGACCCAAGAAAGAGGCGTTCGCTGGCACCTTCCAATATCTATCGCGTGTTGAAGGAAAGCCTTGCCATGCTCGTGAGCATGGAATTCTAAAGGAAACGGCTCAATGGGTTGTCCGAGCAAATCAATGCCATAATCCCTACACTTCAATATTGAGTGCACTATGAGATTTTGTAGACTCATTGACGCTGGAAGAAATCCAGAGCTGGAGCGATAGCACTACTCCTCAAGGTTGTATTACTGTTTATTGTGGGAGGTTCGTTTTAATCGATAATATAAGTTATGCGTGAAATCAATAATTAAAATCGCTTCGGCATAGGTGCTGGGCTTCTTCGTGCTTCATGTGGGCGAGGAAGCCTAAGCATCAGCTCATGCTCAGAAGAAGATCGGCCAGTACGCAGTTGGTTGTAAAGCCGACAAAGCCGGTGGACGCTTCACCCTTTGGGTGATAGTATTAAGCATGAGATGCGTGTAGCCTGAGCTGGCTAACGCTTGCTGGCTTAGACCGGCCCCGTTAAAGCTGGCACACCTGACGGCGTACGTAAGCACAGGAGTTCCTTGAGCGCATCTTGGATAGATTGGCTGAAGATGGCTATAATACGGTATTCTTCCAAGCACGCCAATCAGGCTCAGTGAACTAGTATAGTGATGAACCATTCAATAAGGTATTTACAAGCTGATGCTTCTCGCCCTGCCTATGACCCTGCTAAGCTTTCGCTGCAGAAGCGTGCCATAAGCGTGGCGTAAGATACATGCTTGTCGCAACTTTATCGCTCGGTATCAAAGGAACACCTAGACATCCTATTAGTAGAGAAGCACCTGAGTGGGCTATTCCGCATATGGGTTCTTATCATCTTGACCCAGGTCTTCCAGAAGTACGTACATTACATCGCTAAGCTTGTGAGTGATATCATGCCAGTATCAAGTTGATGGTATTCGCTTTGATTACTTTCCGTTATCCTGAAAGCAGGCCATCGTTACAATGACTCGCAATAGTTATAAGCTCTATGGCGAGGGGGTAGACCGAAAAGCATCTTGGCGCAGTGGAACTTAGTCCTGCGCCTACAAGGAGTGCAGGACAGTTTGGATGAAGGTACACTCTGATGTACCGCTAGTGTAGCTACTCTCTCGGGAAAGTTGCGTAGCTCCCTACACTAGCTAGGGCCACGGCTGGACAGCCTATGATGATGTTTATCAGGATGCCGAGGAATGGGCTGGCAAGGCGCTTTGTTGATTTCCTTGCCCCCATGATGTACTTTAAGCAAAGATTATCTGTACGAGACCTTCCTCATTGAAGTTGGGCATGAGCGGTGGTCGTTGTAAAACGCTAGCAGTTGCTGCACTACCGCACAGAGGCTACAGAGAAAGGAGCTGCAGCCTGTAACGGTTATCAAGGAGCAGATAAGAGCTCGCTCGTAAGTATAAGGCTGGGGGCGAGTGTGTGTTCCGTGAGGGCATTATGTGGTCCTCGTCGTCCTTAATACTGCGCATGCACTCCATACAAGAGCAATTTAGTATAAGAGCTCTCTTTATCCTGAACTCGCTAGAGGTAAAGGCTACTAAAGCCTCTTTTCGTGCCTCGTGGTTTTTGTCCACTTAAAGCTTACAGGTAAGCACTACCATCAGCTGGATGATGCCAGAGCAGAAGGTTACAGGACAACTTATCGTGTGGTGTACTGCTGTGCATGCCAATGGCACAGAGGAGAGCTACATCTGATTAAAGAAGGGCTTGAACAAAACTGTATGCCCGCTACTCGCCAGCACTTTAATGCTGGTGATAAGCTGATTTTCGGAGCAGAGGCCGTTACTAGCTTCGGGCGTCTCTACGCCTTCCGACGTAGATGTTGAGTTCCGTTTTACGGCAGGCATTAGGCTCTGTACTACCGTCTAAAACTAATTAAGACGGTACATGAATTTGTATATATACATGCCGTGCTGCGCACAGTACGATGTAACAATTTACTGGTGCGACCCCCACACGCAGACCAATCTCGGTCTGCGTGTTCGCTCTTCAGAGCACTGCATAGCGAACTGCGTGAACGTGCAGGAATTGCCAGCGAAGGGCTCCTCTCCACGAACATCTATTTCGGAGGAAATAACTGCCGCTGTGAGCATAGAAGAGCTTGGCGGCATGTCCGTTCTGTTGACAGGCAATGCTACGCAATCGATGCGGCGGCAGAGATAACGCTAGAGGCTAATCCCGATGACATTACAGCAGATTATGCCGAAGCGCCGAGGGCACTACCTATCAATCGTGTAAAGCGTGGGCGTGCAGAGCTCCAAGAAGATGATTTGATATTCCTGAACAGACGCCATAATAGTAGCAGGTCTACTCAGACGTCGAACGCTTTGAGAGCTGTCGGATTGATAACATTGGCTTAGACCTGATGCATGGCTTGCCAAGGCAGACAGTGGCGACTTCTGCAGGATAATCTTGAGCGACTATTGCGCTTAATGTCCCACACATCTCGGCTTATCATCTGATTTATGAGGAGGGACACCACTCACGAGGCCCAGAGACCTCGGGCGTGAAGGAACTTCGTGAAGAGCTTTGGGTTTGCAGTTCTTTTTGAGATGCTCATTGACGGCCTCAAGGGTGCAGGCTGGTGAGCACTGGCTGAGATATCCAACTTCGCTAAACAATAAATATGCTCGCCTCAATACGCAGATTGGCAAGGCGTTCGTTATATCGGTGCTGGACCAGACACAGCGCTACTGATAGTGATAGCTTTGCTAGTTACAATGTTAAGCTTCTATTCGCCCAATATATTGAGGGTTTGGGAGCAAGGCAAGCGTAGTTTATGAGCGTGAATGTCTGACCGAGGGAGGAGAAAAGGCATGAGTATATTATGACGCGCCTAAGGACGCAGTGGGGCGATTGATTTAGTTGACTATGCCGAGCTGTTTGCGCTTCTGCTCGAGCGTCTTATAGCTGTCTGAGCCTTTTATTCGCCGTGGACAGCTGTGCTAGATGCTCGCCTACACTGAAATTGGGCCCTCAAACGTGGTTATACTAGCGATGGGACAATCGCGTACTCTTCGATTAAGATTGATCTAGCTCTCTGCCGTGCAATTCCGTGAGGTGTCCAGGCTTTTATCTACTCCAATTTGCTCTCTTTGCGCATAATAACGCAAAACAACAAAGAGTTCTAAATTTCCATATATATTCGGCTTTTATCCTTGCGCTTTGGGCCAAATCTGTCAAAGCTACAGAAGAAAGCTGATGGTACAGACTTACTCAAGTGTGTCAATCCATTTGCCATAGCAGCGGCTGCATGGTCATAGCTCTTCCCGGGTGCTACTTCGCCCGAATGCGATGGTGCAGCTCTCGCCCTGATACACACCTCTCTTGGGCTGGGAAGCAGTAGCGATTATCACGCCAGCGATAGCGCCTCCCATCAAATGCGTTTGACTTTTGACGCACCTTATGAGTACCGGTATTGGCGACCTTGGCGATGTGGCTCAATGCCTTATTCAGGGACAAGACGGCGCAAGCCGATACAGCTCGTTTCGACAAGCGAGGTGAGACCGCTTCGCCCGGTTATTATGCTGTGAAGCTCAAAAACTTCGGTATAGATGTAGAGCTTACATGCCTCCTCACTACGTGAGCCTTATGCGCCTCAAGTATAAGCAAGCTAAGAACCGTCGTTCACTCCAGACCTAGCGCATAAAGCTTCAACCTAACTAAAGCAGTGGGGTTGTGGGTGATGTAACAGCTTGTGGATATGCAGACAATCAGAGGCACTTACTACACTAAGGGCTGGGCAGGCATCATCCAGATGAGCTATACCACCATTCATTTGTCGAAGCCTTTGGACAGCATTGCCATTTATGAGAATGGAAAGAAGACCGACGTCGTAAGTGGGCTCAAGGCTGGTAACAAGTACAAGCCTCTGCCAGCTATAAGGATACGAGCGGTAAGAAATATGATGAAATTGCGACTGTATTTGCGAGGGTAATGATGAGGTTTACGTTAAAATCGGTCTTTCGCATGTAAGCCCAGAGGGTGCTGAGCGCACTTATGGCTGAAGTACCTCATTGGGATTTTGACCGCTTACATCAAGAGAGTCGCGCCAAGAGGTGTGGGTCAGTTAATCTTCTGGTCGCATTCGACATATCGAGGCCGTGAGCCAGAAGTCTTGACTAATTTCTATACAGCCCTTTATCACGCTAATATAAAACCATATAATTATCAAGATGTCGATGGTGCTTATCGTGGCTTAGATAAGCAGGTGCATAAAAAATACTAATCCCAAAGATGGGCATTATATGTATTTCCTATTTGGGATAATTATCGCACCCACACCCATTACTCACGATTATAGACCCCTGATAAGGCCTTGAACTACGGTTTGTTTTGTTAAGGGTTATTGCGGAGGAGGGAGGTATATTACCTCGCTGGCCACTTGCCGAGAGTTATATAGGCTGTATGCCAGCTCTAATACCTGTTAGTATCTTGGCTGACCTGATTGCTAAGGGCTTAAGCTATGTATGATAATCTGAAATCTATGGGGCTAAGGCTGGTGAGCGTTCGAGCGTGTAAAGCAGAGATGATATATGAAAAACGTTGGCACAAGTGGAGCTTGACCTCATCACAAGGCAGCATCCTTACTATAAGGAGACTTTAGGTTTGTTCCCTGCTGATAGCGTTCCTGAGAGCGTCTCTCATGGGCTGTGAAATGGCTTATGATGATTGGTGGTCGCCTGGTCGCTGAGGCCGGCAGGGCTTGATAGCCTGCGCGGCTTACGACCCAGAGAGCAACATTAATATCAGAAGTATTGGGATAAGAAACTAATCTGATGCGCCCTATTATATGAACGGTAAGTTCCAATCCTTCAATTCCTCGTTTCTCGGCTCACGAGAAGAGTGACTACACGGAGGGTAATGCTTATCAATGGAGTTTCTATGCTCCTCATGAGATATGACTAACTTCCTAAAAGTTATGGGGGAGCGGTGCTTGAGCGCAATCTTGATACCCTCTTTACGACCTCTTCACGCATTGATGGTTACAGAGCGGTGGTGATATTACAGGGCTTATTGGGCGTATGCTCATGGCAATGAACCCAGCCATCATATCGCTTACCTCTATAACTACACGGTACACCCTGAGAAGGGTCGCTTATCCTATAAGGTTATGCGTGAGTTTCACCTCCCTAACACCAGAGGCATTATCGGTACGATGACCGGGCAGATGTCTGCTTGGTATGGCTGGCGAGTGCGCCTGGTCATCCCGTTTGTCCGGGTAGTGATGTGTATCATATCGGCTTCTATGATTGACCATGCCGAGGTAGCTGTACGAGGTGGAGTTCAAGATTGAAGTGCTTAACAACAGTCCATATAAGCGTAGCGAGTGTGCATGTCAATGGACGCAAGGTTAATAACTACAAATACGCCACAAGGAACTCCTGAGCTGGGGGCGTCTTGCGTGGTTAGTGATGACAAAATAAAAAGATTAGATGACGATCTTATGAGCTAGCCCACTTACAGCTCACGTTCTCAAATAATGTACTATTGATAGCATACCTACTTATTCTTCCCAATTTATTCCTTAGCTATTCAATGGATGAGCCTTAGAAGCATCTTGAATATATCCTACCCTCGGCGTGGATGCTTATCTGGCATTGGGGCGAAAGCCGGGTAAGACTTTTTACTATTCCCTTTGGGATTATGCTCTTAATAGGAGCTGTACAACTAGTCCTTTTAATCCATTTTTGAAGGGGCAGTCATTTCAGTGGGTTCGTTCTGATCAGTGCTAGTGGAGATGAGGCGGTGAACCTCAGGGCGGACCACCCCGCCTATTGCGCCCGTTCTGTGATGCTCATTGTGGCTGCTTATTCGGCTATTTCGTTCGTGGCGCAGTCGTTTGCTTTTTGTCTTCTAGCTTTCGTCGCTATGTGTGGCACGGGCTTAGAATAATTCTTTCGCTTCCATTATAGTATGGGCTAATAGATACAAGCCCAAAGTTATTACCTGAGAGGAGATGTTATCCCCTAAATGTCTTCTATAATATCTATAACACAGGGTAAGTTCAGTCAGCTTGCCCATCAGGACGAAACGAGTGCAGAGCATAGCTATCACTAGTAGTGCGCATAGCGCAGATGAGCCAGAGATTTATGTCTTGTATTAGGGGAGACTAGCCGTGCGTATAGCTATCATCAGCTTTATGGGTCATCCTCGTCCAACTAATCCTTTGCTGTCGGTCAGGAGTTCTTCGATTTATCTTTTCCGTGATGTACTGACTGAGAGCAATACGATGAGCAAGAGCGTTCGGATTATCTTATCTCCTGCCGATGCCGAGCATACCGACCGCCTTCCACATGTACGAGGTATCCTAACTGCTTTCAAGGAAGCTGGCTTCCATACAGCTTTTATCAGCAACCAAATCCAGAACAGGAAGTTTTTGACCACTGCTTACGAAGTTGACGAGCATTATCGCAGGATATTGTAATGCAGGTAAGCGTAGTCTGATGGATACACGCCTATTTATGATGGCGATATGCTCCAGCCTTGGACGAAGTCTTGAAGAAGGGACACCGCAAACTATTTGTGATTATGCACGGCTATGCGAGCATTGGAGTTATCCCGATAGTATCCGAGTGAGTTTATTTCTTCAAAGATGATGCCCCCAGAGGAGCTAGGACCCAAGGCAAGGAAAAGCTAGGAATGCAAGCAGGACAATGCTATTCGTTATAACGATTTTTAGATGTGGTGATTAAGCGTTTGAGTCTCTACAGAGGCTTCTAATGCGATGTATTACACTTCGATCACGGAGAAGATATTTATGATGATGCACGTGAGCGATTCTGCACTTACGCTATCCTATTACCAACCGTACGTACCTGCCATTTTGCTGAGTCCAGCACAGAAAGCGTTATCAGGTTATTGCACGTACTGCACGAGCTAATGAGCGTAAGGTCACATGAGCCGTAGCAATCTGCACAATTTGCTTAGTCTTGAGGCATCAATACGCCCGAACGCCAAGACAGTTTATCGTTTAGTCCGCTCTATCGTGAGGGGCACGCTCTTACCTTAATGATAGATATGATCGCGTTCCTCTGAGCGAAACGATTACTCGCACAGAGGACTTAGAGATGTTTAAGAAAATGGGGCTTAAACCTTTGAAATAATAGAACCTTTATGAATATTATAATGGGACTATTGCATTGTGCGGCACTCGCTGCGTTATTATCGCTATTCAGGCCCCGTCATTTACAAGAGTAAACTCCTGCGCCCTCAGTCTCAATGCCTGGTGAAAGCCGGTTCGTAAAAGTCTCACAAAAGAATAAGTAAACTTATCCTTGGTACCGTCGGGCGGTTCGGCTAATAGAGAGGGGCTGTGTCGAAGATAATTGGTACAGCCCCCCTGTTGCCCCACAAATGGACAGGCTACATCTGGTGCAGACATACCTTCTAGCTCTGGGCGGAACTAGGGTGCGCGATGCCGACCAAAGCTAAAGCCCCTTGAGGCTAAGTCCTCGTAAGCACCCGCCCAAATTGCAACAACATAATCAATCTCATTGCGCCCTGCCGTGGCGTTGCACCTCGCCCGTTCCGCCGCCAATGCGATCATCATTCTGAGCTGTCGCACGGAAGGCCAATATGTCGATAACACCGCCATGGCTACGCTTGGCTCCTCTCAAAAATCCACTTGCCTGCCTGTTCCAATGAATTGCTGTAAGCCAACGGACTCGCCAGCTACCCGCCCATACGTGGTAGGTCTTATGGATAGGCAGGAGTTAATAGATACCACATTGTCATTAAGCCCGATGACAGGCGGTCATTCGTATAGTTTACGGGGCAAGCATCTCGAAGGTGTCGGCATATCAAGGAAGCTATAAAGCTCTTACCCATAACGAGCGTGCTGGACAACCTTTGGGGTTTAATCTTGCGCCCGTAACTAACCACTGCAGATAAGGTCTATCAATTCCATCGGTGAACATCTCGGTATGAATACGAACTTTGTCTGTCGGTGACGAAGGTAGAACGGCATCAGATAGCACCAATACTGTTGTAGGGTAGAGCCATGTGGATAAGTTCTGCACACAGAGATGCCCGATTTCGTGTCCACCGCCCACGGGTGCTGGTGGTACAGCGAGGATAGGGCGGTCAACCCTCACAATATAATCGTTCGGATATATGAGAATGAGATTATCTCCTCCGATGAAGGGCATCTGATTATTCACTTCCGGCTATGGCCGTGGGCGTATTGTGTCGGGGTCTTGTGAAGTCATTGCTGACCCCAAAAGAGCAATAATAGCCCTCGTTATTGTCGATACTGAACCATAGCCACATCTACGATAAAAATCCGTCTCTAAGAGCAGAGGCAATTCTTCATGGAAGGCAGGGTATGAATTCTAGCTCACCAGCGTTGTGAGCTTCTCACTATTCTTATCTAAGAAATTGCTGTAAGGTTTAGATGGGCTCTCATCTCTGACGCAGATGATAAGGCTCTCCGAAGTAGAGCATATGAGTTTTGAGGTCTGTAAAATGCTATCGTTCCTCGTAGAGAGCCTCTACAAGGCTATCGGGGGTAGCGGCACACGTCTAAAACCAAATAATTTCCACTTTAATCCCTTGGTACGGTGGCATCGTGCAGAGCATACCGTGTACGATAAATGTCTTTCCAGTGTTGCGGCATAAATGATAGGTAAAGGTTTTTGTGGAAGTTAAATTCACTATAGCAAAGATAATGATTTTGATAGTGTTCTGTAATGAGGCAAAGCCAGAGGCATCAAAAGAATAAAGTATACTTGATTGGGGAAGGTCTAAGAGCCCATAGGAGCGATATTTCATAGCCCAGCGCAAGCCCGTTTATAGTCAATCATATCTTGAGCTCTGTAGGGGCGGCACTCCCAACGACAAATACTGCGCTGAGTTGCCCTCGTCGGAGCTCTTTTATTTGTATAGCTACCCAGGGTTTCATATCGGCTTTGCCCTCATTTCACCCTTCTGGGCTTTGTAGGAGTGCCGTGCCTGAAGGCACCGTAATTAGCCTGAATTTTGATGCGCTGCCCTGTGTTGCCGTGAGTGTGTGTATTTGTTTCGGTAAGTACGACGTACTTCACTGATGTAAGTACACGCACTTTACTTTCAGTGAGTACACGTGTACTTAAATTGTAAGTACGTAGTACTTTCTGGAGACTACGGCTGTAGTCTGTACACCAAACTACACGTGAGTCTCTTCAACTTCAGCCGTAGTCTGTACAGACTTCGCCGAGGTTTTGAGTCAGGAAACGCACGCTTATATTTCTTCGTGTAATTCAGATATTTTGATGCGTTTGTCCTGTATTTTTGATTTCTTCAATGCTCGTCAATAACAATTAACTTTGTGAAGCCTTAGACAAAATTATACGCTTATAGCTGAACATCTATTGAGACCGCAGAGTATGGTAATCGCAAGGCATTGAGACCGAGGCGAAGGAGTTTACTGTGTAAATGACCGCTCGAATGTCGACAACGTAGCGAGTGCCGCACAATGCAATGGTCTCCCTATTGACGACAAGGTGACACTCTAAAGAGTTATAACATGAAGCAAAAATTACTCAGATGAGGCTGACATGTCACTTGTTTACGACAGTGTTGCTTTACTATTACCAGCTGTAGCAAGCAAGTCTACAACGAATCCCAACTTCCCAAGTGAACAGACCACTTCTTCTAACCAGGTGGAGGATAAATATCTCCCGATGACTACGAGTTGAGCAATAGACGGTCTTACCCTTTATCAAAATGTGGAAGAACCCCAACACAAAGGTCCTAGATGTGAATCGTGACACTCACCAGCAAAATCAGATTTATTGGAGACTGGGCAGCTGGGGACTGTAACGGTTTGATGATCTCAATACCTAACTCTGTACTGGCATTGGAGAGTGGGCTTTTATGCAGTGTAGCAGTTTGACGAGCATCAATATACCAACCTGCAACGAGCATTGGAGAGTGGGCTTTTTCAAATCAGGTAGTTTACGAGCATCATATACCCAACCTGGCAACGAGCATTGAACAAGGACTTTAGTGATTGTAATAGTTTGACGAATACCTACACCTAGTTCGGTAACGAGCATTGGAAAAGAGGCTTTACAATAGTAACTTAACGGATACCACTATGTCTGTTCTGCAAGTATTGAAGAAGGCTTGGCGCAGTGTCTCGATTGAAGAGTATCAACATCAGTTCAGTAACGAGTATTGAAAAGAGGTTTTTGCTTTCAGCAGTTTGAATGAGTATCAAATATACCTAACTCCAAAGAGTTACTGGCAGGGCGGCTTTTTATGACTGTGGTGAAGCTTCGACGAACGTCACATACCCAGTTCTGTAACGAGTATTGACAAGTTTGCTTTTGCCTGCTGTATCAACTTAGGTAGTAGTATTTAAGGAACAATCCACCGAAAAATCCTGAGTATTGATTCCTTATGTGTTTACCGAGACTCCAAGCAATCTTAAACCAAGAGACCCTAAGGAGCAAAAACAGATATATAAAAGCCGGGTATCCTGAAGATAAGATTATAGAGCAGAGCAAGCACATCCCAATTCGAGTAAGAGTTGATACTCAAAAGGGGCTAGAAAGAAAGTAATTTTACCACAGCTAATCATTGATACACGTTTATTGAGCTCCCTCAAAGGAAACCTCCTGACGGTCTTAAAACTGATATTTTGATGCGCTTGTCCTGTGTTGTTTAGTGTCCACACCAAGAATTTGCTCTAAATATTTTGTTATTGCTCCTTGATGTTATATTTTTGTAGATATACGAAAGAAGACAAGCTGTAAATAAGTAGCAAAGATTAGAAGTTCTTGTTAATGATTGTCCCGTTAATAAAAGTTAAGTCCAAGCTTTTCTAGTGGGAACAGACAATATTGAAAAATAAAAGAACTTGACATTTATGTAGACTTCAAGTTCGCTGGTATCGGATATATAAATAAATATAACATACAAAGTAATTTGACACAAAAAGATCAATTCATTTACTACTTGGAGCACAGCCTGGTTTAAAAGCCCATAACGCAGGAAACTTATATATGGGCATTGTCTAAAATTATCGATATTAAGTAGCAAGGATTAAGAAGGTAGATACTTTGATATTTATCAGGTTCAGGATATCAGGTATTGATGAAACATAGAAGCTCTGAAAACAAGATGATGAGTTTAAAAAACTTTAATAAAAGGAGTTACGTAGGTATAGTTCTTGGCCTTTAAGGCATTATCGCCGAGAGTTTATATCAGGGTCGAATCCGTGCTATAAAATAGCATAACACATAAAAGTAATGCATGTAAAAAGAACCATTCATTACTACTTGAAGCACAGTACTGTATTTCAGTGGCAAAATGCAGAGTAACTATATTCAAAGCATTGTCCAAAAATTAGTGTTACTATAGTAAGGATTAAGTGAACGGATACTTTTGATATTTATCAGTTCAGGGATGTTCAAGAATTGGATGAAATTATAGGAGCTCTAAACAAGATGACAGTTTAAAACTTTATTGAAGAGGAGCACTATATATAGTGTCAAGGTTAAAGGTTACCGAGAAATTTATATCAGTGGCCGAATCTCGTAGATGTTTAATAGTATGAACAAAACAAAGTAGATTTTGGACAAATTATCTTCTTTTGGAACACTGGGTAGTGGTGGGTCCCAGAGTAAAGGTTCTAACAGAGAAAAGTAGAGAAAGTCATCGTACAACCTTTCATCCCGATAGTGATTAGTGATGAAGTTGTTATAAATGTAACAATGCAGATGGAGAAATCTCATACTCATTTACCCCAGGTATTCACGGAGGGCTATGTGTTGATGCTGGAAAAATCCTAAGGAAGTGCTGTATCCTTTGTGATTAAAGAAATTAACCGAGGTAATTGTGCACAAATCTTGGTGATCTATTTCACTGCTTGACCGCAATGATGATGGTTATTCAGACTATAGGATCAAAGCAGATAGTGATCTCAGAGATTATCTCTATGGGACTAGTGAGAAGGACACGAGGAAGCATTAAAAATGGAAGAATTATGCTTACCTCCCAACCTTTCGCATCTTGCGACAATGAATACATCAGACCAATCGCCTTCCCAATGGATAAGTGCATTTAAGCGTCGTTGGGATTGGGAGCATGTCTCCAGTAGAGATTATATTGAACCCCAAAGTAACTCTTTACTATTACTTTGGGGAGAAGAAAAGTATCGCTCGTTTGAGCTCAGACAGTGAACTCAACGTATTTTCAAAGCCACCAACCTGTGAAGACAAGCAGATGGGCAATTTCTTCCATTAAGGCGCATGTAAGTGAGTCTGAGTTCAAAAGCAAAAGTCATGTTCTATCTATGGAAATGAGGTTTGCCGGAGATGAGTACGGCACACAAAACAATTTCTTCCGTTTGTATACAAAATGACAAGGATATTATTGAATTCAGCTTTAATGACCTCTATCAAACAGATGGATGGAAGAAACTCCAAGAGTTTATGGAGTGTACTTGGGAGGCGTCCATTGTCCTTAACAGAGAAAATGAGGAAGAGCAAGAAGAACCTGAACAAGACTGAGACAGTGCAGAATCCTATTTGAAGACTATCATTGATATTGAGGAGCTATCCCCATCATTGGAAGGATAGCCCTGATTGAGTCGCAAGATGAAACAACGAAACTGCCCTATGTTGGTTATTATTACGATGCTAAGGATGGGGCAGCATTCATTCTACCTAAGGTCTTCATGGTGAATATTAAAAGTTGAAGACACATGGCGATTCAGAGAGTCAAAATGCTGTATTTAAGGCTTTTTGGTAGATATAAGCCTGAAGATCTTATCGATGTCTCTCGACAACACTCTGCTTTTTCCCAGGATAAAGCTTTCCTTTTGGAATATCGGCATGGCTTTTATCAGGCTATAGATCTCTTTAATGACCGTCGACAGACAACGAAATAACCTCAGCCGTAGCCTTGCTGGATTGGTTGCAATCGTGGCGGAGGGAGATGCCACTTTTGATAGACCATATTTTGGCCCTTCTCCGCTTCAATAAAGAACATCAAAATCTCTCTCACTTTACATTGCTATTACATACATAGTGGCAATAATAAAATTCATTGACGAAAACCACCCGCCAGACTCAGCCTTTTGCTTCATCAGGGTAAGCCTTTTATCTCCAATGCAAACCAAGAATAAGGTAATCAACATGATGAAGAGCTACTTGTTCTTTTTCTTCTCTACTCTAGACTATTTAGCTCATTCTTACATATTTCCCAGTAAAGAAGAACCTCAATTATGATACTCAAAAGCTTATAGAATAAGCAATCTTATTGAAACGGGTAAGGGTACTCGTCTTCTCCGTAAGATAAGAATAGGTATTTTGCAGATGAGTTGGTCGCTTCTAGGATTGCTTTATGCCTTCTACGAACAAGCCGAGCGTGTTGCTCAGAAAAAGCATACAGCGAGCGTTTGCTTGTCCGAAAACTTCAATATCGTCTTTGAGGATATGATAGATACGTCATTGGGGAGAATGGATTGCCTAGGTTTGAAAGAGCAAAAGGATGGCAAGATTATCGACCATATCTATCGGGATAAGTCTCTCTTGATGTCGATGACATCTATTTTATTGGGGATAGTAAGTATAAAGAGGAAATAAAAGTAGGAGAAAACGCTCTATAAGCAGTTTACTTACGCTAAGAATGTCATTCAGACAATATAGATATTCCTCAATCGTAAGTATGATGGGGATATCTTACCTTATCGGGATACAAACTCACAGAGGGGTATATAATCCGACTCCCAATTTCTTTTGTGCGTGGTTTTGTAGATCCCAATGACTTATCCTATAGCGATAGTAAGCTACGCACGATGGTAGGGTAGATCGCAACTATCATTTCACGAACCGTCTGATAGGGATACGCTTTTGATTCTCACCTACGATATTAATTTCTATGTACTCTCGGCTTATGTCCAAAGCCACGGCACAAGCGATGGTGTGAATAACTCCTCAGAAAGCGCGTTTCCGCATGATGATATAGTTGGAGGTTTTTGAGAAAAAGAGATGATTTCTATCTCCTTACTCCTAAGGAGAATGGACGACTCTGCGAAGAATTGTAGAGAAATACTTCCGAGCACCCATCGGCAAGATATAGGCTGCACGACAGGACGAACTACTGCCTCTAAAAAGCGGAAAGCGATAAATGATCAACTTTTAGAGAGTATATCACAAGATGTAGCTAAGCAGAGATTACATTAACGGAAATCTGAATGAGATCTCAGTCTGTAAGCTTTGCTTGGCGGGCAACCGCATCAAAAATAATAAAGTGATAGGGAAGACGTAGAGGAGCCCTGTAAGGGCGATACTCCTGCATAGCCCAGGGCGCAAGCCCTGGGTTAATTGACTGATTAGTTATCTATTGAGCCCCAAAGGGGCGGCACTTCCGAGACGTAAGACAAATGCTTGCGTTATAGTGCCGTCCTACGGAGCTCAATATTACTTTTGTTCGTTTAGACACTCAGGGTTTCTATCGGGCTTTGCCCTCATTCCACCCTGGGCTTTGCAGGAGTGTCAGCCTACGGCACTCATAATGCGCCTGAATTTTGATGCCTTGGCGATTTATTGCCCGTATGCACAAAAGTGCCAACCACCTTGTGTAGAGTAACATTAAAATTAAGAAAAGAACAAAAATTATGAGCGGCGCAACCGCCAGTAGCGAAAGGTGGGCGTACTTTTGCGTGCGCTCAACAGTCTATTGCATGGCGCGCGTGGCTGAGCGTGCTATCGAAGAGGGCGCCAAGATTGTACTGACAAACACCGCTATGGCTATCCGTGCTGGGTAACCTAAACGAATCCTTGCAGCAAAGATTGGTGCTAAAGTTGTTCCTGCCGATGCTACTAGCGAAGAGGATCTAGAGCAGGTATTCTGTGAAGCATGGAGACTTTCGGTCGTCCCGTGGACTTCTGGTCCCACACTCAATCGGTGGCGAGTCCGAATGTGCGTAAGTGGCTCGCACTTTATGACAACCTTGGACTATAAGTATTCATACAGACAACTCTAGATATCTCGGCAATTAGCTTCCACAAGATGCTCAGCAGCCAGTAGTATGCTATTGCTGGTGGTGGTAGCGTAGTGGCTCTTACTTACATTGCAGCTCAAACGTACATTCCTTGGTTGTTATGGCGATATGGCTGATGCTAAGAGCCTACTTGGAGAGTCCATCGCTCGTAGCTTTGGTTATTACTATGGAAGAGAAAAGGGCGCCCTGTCAATACGGTAGTCTCAGTCGCCAACGACGACAACCGCCGTAGTAGCGGTGTGCTGGGTATGACTGACCTTTCTTGACTTCAAGTTGAAGACCTCTCTCCACTCAGGGTAATGCAACGGCTGATGATTGCGCTGACTACTGCATTACGCTTTTCAGCGACCTAACTCGTAAGATTACGATGCAGAACCTCTTCAATGATGGTGGCTTTAGTTCTATGGGCATGGGTCAGGAAGCTATTATTGAGGTTTAATCTCCGTGGTAAGCATAGGAAGCCTAAGATAAAAGATAATTCATTATGATTAGTGTAGATTTTGATGGGACGACTGTTACATCGTTATCCAGCGATGGGGTCAGGCACAGAGTTACCTTTTGCTGTGGCAACGCTCAAGATGCTTCAAGGTGATGGTCATCGTCTAATTCTATGGACTGTGCGTGAGCGTGCAAGAGGCTTAGTGGAGGCTGTGGAGTGGTGCCGCAAGCGTGGTCTGAGTTCTATGCCGCACAGCGACCTCCCGGAAGAGAGCCGGAGTGCGAAGGCTTTTCGCGTAAGCTTAAGGCAGATCTCTTCATTGATGACCCAGTTTGCAATGGGCTTGCCTGAGTGGGGATCGATTTCTACCACCGCATCAAGGCAGGCAGTAAGGCCCCAAATGGCGAATGGAACCGCTTTTGAGCCTTGGACATGACGATTATCGTCCAAAGAAGAAAGGATTTTCAATTGCTCTAGTTAGACGAAGCTTTGGCTCCTCGTGAATGATATAAAGCAAGAGGCTGTGGCTGTCTCAGCACCGCCCTCTTATTTATTAGCTACTATAGCAGAACAACATGTTTTGGCAAGAACAAGCCTGCGTGACACCCTATTTATTGCAGCTGTGATTGGCTGGGGTTTGCTCATTACCCTTCTGGTTGGCGGCTCCGGGTTTGCGGGTTTTGCACTCAATGCTCATCGCAATCACCGCAGTGAGAGTACCAACTATACTTGGCTCAGTTTTATTCCGCCAGCACCTGTCAACTGCTCACTGACCTGAGTCGCTATTTGCTTCTAGCGGTAATCCCAATAGGGGAGTGAGCGTTATGATAGTGCCGAAGCGACGTTAGCGGGATAAGTTTCTAGCTAGCCATGGGCAGTCTTGGTGGTGGACTTCTGCGCTTAAGGTTTATCATCCGCTCTGGAAGCTCTGCTTTGTGGAGCAGCATCTTATGCATAAGCGATGCAATTCTCGGTCTGAGGATTATAGGGCGCTCGCAGCCCAGGCTTGTCTGTTAACTGTTTATTCCGCTGACGCTAGCGCTCGCGTTACGGCAGTGTTTGCCCCATATGGCTTAGTGGTGCTGATGCTCCTCACCATTGTGCTACGAACATGGCAGACGTCTAGTCGTTTGAGACGTGCCTGTTTGACTATGTCTATATTTTCTTTGTACCTTTGCACCCACGAATTGCTCCCCTTGGCGTATCTCGCACTAGTGGTATTCCTCCGAAAGAGGCATTATTTTAGAGCTAATTGTAAAGAAATAGTACGCATATTAGGTGCGTCATAAATATATGAGCATAAAGAGATTCTTATCTCTCAACCCAAGCCTGAGTCGGGCAACTCTTATTATGATATTGCGGCTAAGTATGATGCCGAGATAACTTTCCGTTCGTTTATCAATGTTGAGCAGGTTTCTCAACGCGAGTTTCGTGACCAACGTATCAATATCCTAGACCATAGTGCTGTTATCTTTACGACGCGTAAGGCCATGGAGCATTTCTTTGGTCTAGAGCTACGCATCACAGTGCCTGAGGATATGAAATACTCTGTATCAGTGAGCAAATAGCTAACTATCTACAGAAGTTTACAGTTTACCGCAAGCGTAAGGTCTTCTTCCCTGCTGTGGTAATAATGAAGCTCTTATTGCACTTATTTACAAGCATAATAAGGAAAGTATTTATCCCAGCTCCCGAAGAGCATAGCGGACCTTTCAGGATATGCTAGAGGCTAAGAAAATCCAGCATACTACGGGTATTATGTTCCGCGCGCCACCGTTTTTGAGCGAAGAGGAGAAGTGCGGAGTATGATATGTACATCTTCTTTACAATAGAGTGAGTGCGCTAGGGCTTAATTATCCTAACTTCGAGCAAGGGAGATAAGCGCATAGCGCGTTTGCTGGTACAGCACGCGCCGTAGAGGGCGCTGGCTATCGCTTTGGATTTGGCAGGCCATCACCCTCGAGTTTCTATGGTACTTGCTCTTGACCACTATTCGAGAGCAGCGCGGCAAATCAAAATGGCTACATACGCCCCACGCACAGACGTCTACATTATAAGAAGATATTGATGAACCTTTGCCACTGGCAGGGTTCGTTGCTTATCCATTGAGGGGTTGTGACACGACGCTTCCCTAGAGGAGGGCGAGGCGAGCGTTCCTGCAGAGTGCTTTTGGCGAGTGTGTAAACGCTATTTCAAGCGAGCCAACAAGCGCAATAGGATTAAAACGTCGCAAAACTAGTGCAGAGGCTTATCGCCTGAATAAGCAGCTTTTGGCATAGTGCCGAAGAGGTTGGCTGTCGCTTGCACTTGGGCTCAGTGTTCGTGGGGAAGGAGCTACCTGAATACACTGATATTGACTGCGTTCTTAAGGCATTCAAAAGAATTCATAAAACAATCAACCGATAGATGATAGCTTATAATACTACGTTCATCATGCGTCCCTCTGAGGAGGACACATTCTTGACTTACTTGCGTACGGAGTATATCCCTATGCTGGTGAGGGACAAGACTTACTCAATCTCTCCCTCAAGCGCATTCAGCCTCACGAAGCCGATGCCGATAGTATTAGCTTGGCACTCTTTTCGATGCCGTAGATGAAGAGTGTTTGATGCGATATGTTTCTAATGGTTTCAAAGCACTACGCATCTGACTGAACGCTTTGGTGAGTCTGTCGTTGGCTTCTCAACATTTCAATGCACCATTTACCCCTATAAAATTGACCTCCTATGACGCCCGAACGCATTATTCTTGGTATTGACCCCCGGTACGATTATTATGATGGGTGATGGCCTCGTGCGTGCTGTCGGGCAGAAGGCAGAGTTATTAGCTTTTGGGGCTATTCATCTGAATAGCTAGAACCATTATTCCGCCCAAAACGTATATATGACCGTGTGTCTGGTATCATCGAGGAGTTTAAGCCCGATGAACTGGCTATTGAAGCGCCTTTCTACGGTAAGAATGTACAGTCTATGCTCAAGCTTGGTCGTGCGCAAGGGGTCGCAATGGTCGCAGCCCTGCAGTATCAAGTCCCTATCACCCAGTATGTTCCACAACGCATTAAGCGGGCCATCACCGGCACAGGTACAGCCAGCAAAGAGCAGGTCGCAGGTATGCTCCAACGCTATTTCAAGATTGCCAATGAGCAGATGCCAAAGATTTAGACGCTACCGATGGGCTTGCTGGCTCTTTGTCATCACTTTATGACTTCTTCGCCGGGTCGCTCGCTCAGCGCAGGAGCAACAAAGAATTGGGCTGACTTCGTTCGTCAGAACCCTGACCGCATTCGCAAACCTTAACTTCGTATAGATGGCTCTTAAGCGCCTATTATTCTATTTCCTGATAGTCTTTGCGCCTCGTCCACCAGAGTCGGGGGCAGATGATAACTAGCCCTTTCTCGAAAGACTTGGGGCGCATGCAACGCATGCAACCTGCTTCTCGCCTTTTTGACCTTGATGGAGGCTATCGCCTTTTGTCGGCACATGGGAGTCTTTGAGTCGTGGAGATAGTGTAGAACCTCTAGTTGGCTGAAGTTCTCTTCGGTAAAAATCTACCAACCGTCTCCTCGTTGGGATTAAAGTGTTGATGGAGTCGCTGAACTTGTAGGCGGCAGCTAATCCCTTATGATGGTCGTTTATCCTTGCTTATGAACTTGTCGGGGCATATAAGCCAAGTCTGCGTACGCCTTGTTGGGCGCAGTGCTCATCGTTATGCCCTAAAGCGCAAACGCTATCAACTAGATAACCACTTCTTGTTCTTTTATGCTCCTATGCGCTCAGGGCTTACTGTATTAAGTGCTGGTCGTACGACTTACTCAACGAGCCACGCAAGCAATGAAGAGGAGTTTAGTGAGGCTTTATTACCCCTGGGCGGAACAAATAATATCAATCATGTAGAGCGTGATTATCTTACTTTGCGCAATGCCTTATATCTCACTTCAGCCTTGCGCTCTAGCCTTGAATTACGCTATGAAAGGCGACAAGACCTAAACGCACCTCTTAATACCACGCACGAAGAGCCTACATGGCGAACCTAGGCTCTCTTATGATTTCTCTAAATACGGCATAAGCAATTTGACTACTTATCCTAGTGCAGATAAGTTGCCAAGAGGATTTTTCGCCCCCGAACTAGGATTGACTTACCGCTGGCATCATTATCTCGATAGGGTAGAGCCTACGCAGCGTAGTACTGCACAGAGCCTAGAGCTTTTCGGCTCGTATGTCCTATGCCTTTGCGCCCCTATAGACGCATTGACTGGGCAGTCGTTGGCGAGACTATATTGCGGAGGCGCATCACTAGAGTCAAGTGATTTCTTGAACCTGCCCTTAGGTTTCGGTAGACCGTCGCCCATCTAATACTTGGTCTACGGGTCGGCATATTGGGCCTCGAAGTGTTCGTGGCTTTGGGGACGTGTGAATTATGGTGGAGGTCGCTTGGCCCTTGCTCATATTCCCGTGCTAGAAGGCTGGGTGTCGATGAGTCCTTGCATTGTCGAGGCATGCTGTCTAATCGAGATATGCGTTGGTTTGAGTTAGGTTATTCTATCGGTTTGGGGACAGATGTTTCGCTTGGGGCACCCCACGGAACAGACTTGAGGGACTCCAATGAATTTACTCTGCGCCTCTGTGCCATTGCTTTTTCCTCTTGAGCCGTGCAAGTGTCCGCTACTAGCTCTAGTGTGATGCAGGGAAAATGCTTATCTTTGTGCCAGTTAATCAAGAAAAAGATACACTAAATAGATTTTTATGGCAAGTACAGCAGACTTCCGTAATGGTATGTGCCTCGATATTGATGGTCAGTACTATGTAATCGTGGAATTCCTACACGTTAAGCCTGGGAAGGGTCCAGCATTCGTTCGTTCAAAAACTCAAAAATGTCGCTACTGGACGTGTAATTGATAAGACTTGGAATTCAGGTGTTAAGGTTGATGAAGTGCGCATCGAACGTCGCCCTTATCAATACCTCTACGAAGATGAAATGGGTCTTAACTTCATCACCCTGAAACATTCGAACAGGTAGCATCAATAAGAACCTTATTGATGGTGTTCAGTTCCTTAAGGAAGGCGATATGGTAGAGCTATGGTGCATGCTGAAAGTGAAACTGTACTTACTTGCAGACTGCCTGCACACGTTATCCTTTTCGTGTAACTTATACTGAACCTGGTCTTAAAGGGTGATACTGCAACAAACACGCTTAAGCCTGCAACACTAGAAACGGGTGCTGAGGTGCGTGTGCCTCTCTTTATCACTGAAGGCGAGCTCGTGGAAATCGATACTCGTGATGGTTCATACCTTGGTCGCGTAAAGGAAAACTAATCGTTCGCCCCGTAGGGGAACGAATTCAATTATAAGGGACTGTGTCAAAGATTAAATCTTTGGCTCAGTCCCTTTTTGTATCCTTTTTCTGCGTTTATTTAATGGTCTCTTTATGCACGAAATGGGCTTTAGTGTGCAAAAATGGGGCTTGCGCTAGAAAAATAAATACTCACCATTATAGGAAATGTTTTATTTCGAAGACATTTATATGCAGAATAGAGAAATATGTAAGTATTTGTTTTGAGTGTATGATATCATGTAAACACTCAACGCAGTAAATGACATGTATAAATTGTTGATGTGGCATAATTAAATCAAAAGATAGGCTACTGATTACATAGCTATATTGATGTTTAAGTAGTATTTAAATAGCATTGTACTAGGGAGTTTAATGTAGTCTTAAAAGCCTAGGGGCAAAAATGTGCTTTGTGTGTATTAGTGCTTGTATTTAGACCTTTTGCGGGAAAAGTATGTTATCTTGTTCTTGAAAAGGATAAAGCAAGTAGAGAAATTTAGCTTTTAATGCATGATATGAATGAAAAGTGAGCAAGTTTAGATTGCTTTTTAATTCGTTCCCAGTGTACTAGGTTATTGTTCATCTGTCGGGATTTCAGAGCTTTAGGTCGCTGATGAATGCAAATCCTTAGTAAAGTATTGGCAAAATTACACTAGACTTTCATAAATCATTTTACCAACGTTGAGGACTCGCACGGGAGTGTAGGTCCTCAACTCTGTATGCTCTCATGATGCAATAGTCTCTAATTTAATTTACCTTTTGCTCTTCGTACTATCATGATTGATAATAAAATGATATAAGATTTATGGCACAAGAAAAGGCTATGCACAAACCGCGTTTGTCGGGCTCTCGTTGTAGCGGTATTCGCTCTAATCCAACTCGCGCTTGCGGGACAGACTTCTGTCAAGGGGCTTGCTGGAGTTCGATGGTCAGTGGGCGTTCTGCTCAGATAGTGAATGGCTACCACAGCGAGCCCTATTTCGAAGGCGAGGAGGTTTTGGCAGCTATTGCGGCAGCAAGTCTCCACCCACTGGGATTGTCTTCTCACGGGTTTTAGGCTAACGCTTACAAGTCTATTGGGTGTAGGACTAGAGGCTGTGTTGGGTAGATATTATCATTGTCTGTGGGAACCCTGATTTTAGGCAATAGACGTTTGAGTCGTGCTCACGGTTTAGAGACTGAGGAGCGTATGCTGATTGCTTCCGGGTAGTGCTATTTGTGCTGCATGGCTGTCTTGGCTACTGAATAGCACTGCACAAGCCAGGCACATAATACGGTGGTGGTGCAGTGGCGACAGTTGTCCTCTTCGGAACGCTTTCGATGCTTCTTTATCCTGTTCTTATCGTACTGGGCTATTATCTTTCTCGAGGATAATGGGCTGTAAGGCGTTTTATACGGGGCGGGCTACTCTACGCGAGGTCGCACATGTGATTGGTGCAGCAGCTGGTGATAGCTGCACGCTGTGCTAGTGACGCCACAATCGAAAGATGATAAGAGTCATCATGCTTGCGCCGGTGCTCTTCGGCTTTGAGTATGTGTGGATAGGTCAGATTTGCAAAGCACGCGCACGGCTACTTCGGCTACACGCATACAAGTGCCTGGTTTGCTTTTACTTCATTGCGTTATCTTCCTCAATACGCTTTCTTTAACGAGCCTTGCCTCTTCTTATGGATTGTCTTGATGTTTATCATCGACTAGCGTTAAGCAGCTGAAACGCTAGATACATTTGTCTTGACTCATGGCGATGACGGCAATAGGCTTGGAGGCAACGTTTGCTGGAGTTTAAGCAGTCGGGCATTAAGCCCTTTGCTTGCGCTCGGCTTGGTATGTTTGGACTGCCCTGGTGGCGCTTTCTTAGTTAAGCTTTTGGTCGGCTAAAGGTTCCTCTGATTGAAGCAGAGAATACGCCATTTTGCGTCAATATAAAAGCTAGATTATCATGTGCGTGTCTGAAAAATTACTGATACCATGTTGAGAGTGGTGCAACAAATCGCAAGATCAGAGAAACTTCCGTAGTACTGACGGAAGAAGAGTCTGCTCCGCACACTCCTCTAATATCCCATACCCTTATCAGAAAGGCATAGCCAGAACGACATAAGCGTTCTGGCTATGCCTTTGCGTATGCCATAACTGTGTTCACTTAATTTAAATATTACATTATAGAAGAAAATTAAACTTTTGCGCTTCTCGCGCTAGTGATGTCTTTTGGGCTTTCATGCACGTCTTTGCCAAACTCTTGATGCTCTAAAGAATGAGAAGACTCAGGTGTCAAAAGAACTCTACACGCGAACAGCAACACAGAGCTCAAGATGCGCCCACATAGGCTGTGTATGTGCTAGCTCGTGAAATCTCGTCACACTGGCTATGATAACAAGGCCGAGTAGATGCTTCTTCACTTGTGTGATGCATGCAGACCTCGCTCAAGCTTTCAGGTACGTACTTAAGTGGAAAGCTAAGGATAGCCCTCTTTCTACTTCTCCAAGAGAGTGCCGTTATGAGGGTACATCGATGTAACTTATTCTGGTCTCGGGCGATGGTTCTTATACTTCATTTCTGCAACATTTTGTATCCAACAATGCAGCAAACGACTGGAGCCAGAAAGTGTCGCAGGTGCTTTTGATGCGTGATGCGTTAATCGTTCCTAAAGAAGCCTCGTACTTCGACTCGCATACGCCAAGAAGTAAGTGTACAATGATGAGATTTTAACTGGGCTAGTATCGCCCATCGCTACTGAGCTTAGGATTGGCTGATAATGACTTTTAGCAGTTGTGGCTCCTCGTCAGAGGCATTAGTACTCGTCCTGATTACGGTGAGAGTGAAGCTCGCTCGTCGTGCTAGACGCCAAGAGTATTTACGTAATCACATGGAGCTACTGAAACGTCTTGCTCAGCGGTTTGCAGTAGAAGCCTCTCGTATCGTATCCTCCTAGTAGTGGCTCGAGGATGCCAAAGGTACTTTCAGCTGAGATATACAGTAGCGAGATAGTAGAATACGAAGAAGATCTGTTCTCGGTCAAGCAACGCTTGTTTGGCAAGCTCGAGACCTTTACAGGGAAGGGTGTTCACCCACTGATTGGTGTGAACTAGTAGGGAATATCTATTATTTTCCTCCTGAACTAGGGCAGCTCAAAGTTTGTCTATTTCTTCTCAGATGCAGGCAGCTTGTAAGGGCATCGAGTAAGTCTGCTCTTAAGAACCACGCGAGAGGATGGTTCTTAACAGACTACTTTCGCAGGTTAAAGCCAGAGCTGTGCTAAAATTATTTTTGGCTGGCCGCACTATGTGTGTTAAGACTGAAAAAGAATATATGGGAGAACACTGAAAATTAGTGTGTACGTTTCCTAAAAGTTAAAACCTCGGCGAAGTCTGTACAAACTTCAGCTGAAGTTTGTGCAGACTACGGCTGAAGTTTGTACACAGACTTCAGCTGAAATACCCAGAAAAGTCAACGTACCTAAAACTTAAGTACCTTGTGTTACTAAAGAAATAAGTACATTAATACTTACTTAAGTGACTAGTATTACTTACGAAGTGTTACCTCGTACTTATTTCGGTGAGTACGTCGTGCTTATTCCTTTGCTGTTGTTATCGAGAGCCCCAACGAGGCGATACTCTCTATTGGGGCGCAAGCCTGGTTAATCGTGGAACACCTCTATTGAGTCCCAAAGAGGCGGCACTTCCGGGACAATAAGGCAAATGCTCGTGTTATGGTACCGCTCCACGGAAACTCGATTACTTTTCGTTCGTGTATGCGGGGTTTCATTTCGGGCTTGCCCTCGACTACCCTGGGCTATGCAGATGTCATGCCTACAGCGCCACGCCAACATTGCTGTCGTCGACAACACGACAAATAGACGATTAGGTTCGTCGCCAGGCCTGTCGAGACAACACTCTCGCAGCCAGGGCAACCCTGGGTTAGTGTGGAACACATTTATTGGGCCTTTAGGGGCGGCACCCGAGGACAATAAGGTAAATGCTCGCGTTGTAGTGCCGCTCCTGGGCTCGATCTTTGCCCATGTGTGCCGGGGTTTCATTTCGGGCTTCGCCACTCATTTTCCCTGGGCTTTGCAGGTGTATCGTGCTAAAAGCACTCCGCCAACGTGCCCAATAAATCCGACAACAAACGAAGTAACGACATCACCCCAATAAATCCGACAACTTGCGACAAATAGACGATTAGGTTCGTCCGACCCTGAGGCGATACTCACGCAGCAGGGCGCAAGCCTGGGTTAATGTGAAACACATTTGTGTGACTGCCCAGGGGCGGCACTTCGGACAATAAGACCAATGCTCGCGTTATGAGTGCCGCTCCTACGGAACTCGATATTACTTTTCGTTCGTGTATGCCCAGGGTTTCATATCGGGCTTTGCCCTCATTTCACCCTGGGCTTTGCAGGGGTATCATTTCTGGCACTCATAATGCGTCTGAATTCTGATACGGGTGCCCTATTGAAATGCTAACCCAGAAACAGAGGGTCTAGTGATAATGTCTTATCTTTGCTCAATATAAGTTGAGTGCTGAACAAGAAATGAGTGAGAGAAATAAGATATTATTGAGTTTTGATATTGAGGAGTTTGATGTTCCTCGTGAACACGGTGTTGAGATTGCTTTAGATGAGCAAATACGCGTATCGGAGCGAGCACTCAGCCATAATGAGATGTATTAGACCGCCATGGCGTTAAGGTGACATTCTTCTCAACAGCCAATTTCGCTCATACGCCCGGATGATGCAGCGCATTAAGCGTTCGGGGCGTAGTTGCTTCACATGGCTGTGTTCATCTTTTGGCAGAATTGGCAGACTTGGCTACAAGGATGCGCTTGAGGCACAATTAGATGTGGGGTCAAGGGCTATCGTCAAGCTCGTATGATGCCTGTTGATGAGAAATTGCCAAGGCAGGCTACACTTTTATTATTCCCTACACCCGACGCCCGGTTTATTCCTGGGCGTTATATGCATCTCTCGGCGCGAGGAGCCTTTATGAAAAAGGCGTTTGCAAATACCAGCAGTAACTCCGCTCGTGCGTTTCCCTCTCTTTTGGCTCTCTTGTCATAATCTTCCCCTTTGGATTATATTGCTAAACCGCGGCGTGGGCATGATGGTTGTTTGGTTGTACTTTCATCCGTTGAGTTTTTATCCACTAGGTGATGAGCACCCTGAGTTTCATACTGCCTTTGTCGTACCAATAATGCCGGAAAAGGGCATGATAAACGACTAGATAAATGGATTCAGCGTTTCTTAAAGGCCAGTTTTGCGCTTTTCGGACTTTATCCAAACACGCCCAATCGCGGCCTGAAATCGAAATACTAAACTAATCATCGTCTCTCCTGCTATAGAGGAGGCGATACTCCGCTATTCTGCCGATACGCGTAGCTTTCTTAAACGATGGCGATTGCGTGGGAAGATTGCGCCCTCTGGCCGAATTCTGTATGTTAATGATGGTATTCAGGGACCGAACATGGTCGCTCATTGAGGAACTACATAAGGGTATTCTTTGTTGAGGGCTTGTCGCTTGCGAAGAATGTGAGAACGAACTGGCCGTTATGGCTGGTATGATGGCAGCCAGGGGCGATGCAGATGTCGTCGTAACGATAGATGCCGACCTGCAAAGATGATGTGGAGACGGTAGAGATGATAAACCACTGTTTGGACGGTTGTGATATTGTCTGGCGGTAAAAGACTTCTGAAGCGACCCATGGCTGAAGCCTTATAACCGCAGGGCTATGTTGGCAGAATATGGGCATCAATGTTATATTTAATCATACGAACTTTCGCTTGATGTCCAAACGAGCCCTTGAGGCATCTCCAGATACTCGGGCGTAACCTCTACCTTAAGTATTATCCGCAGTTGGGCTTTCGCTCGGCAGAGGTGAGGATGTCCGCAGAGCGTACGGCTGGAGGTCCAAATATAATTACACTAACTGCTCCTGCTTTTGTCGATGGGATTACCTCATTCTCAGCAAGCCTATTAGCTTTGTGTGGGTATGGGCTTATTTTCGCTCTTAATCCCAGCATCGTTATGGCGATTTATGTGCTGTGGTGTCTTGTATGGAACATCTCTCTGTCCCCAGTTGGGCTTCTCTGATGCTCTCTCTTTGGTTCATCGGCTCGATGCTCCTCCTCTCAATAGGAGTTGTGGGGCAATACATAGGTAAAATATACATTGAAGTTAAGAGCGCGTCCACGCTATCATATGAACCAATATCCTAAAACATCATGACAACTAATACTCGCGCATCGTGGTTAGGCAATTTTGAGCCTTTTTCTAGCAGCCTTTTTTCTCAGATGAACGAACGCTCTTGGGGCTGTGGACACTTATCGGACTCATTGCGGGGCTTACGAAGTTATCCATTCATAGACATAATAACTTTGAGATATTTAGGGTGTTGCTCATCACCTAGTACAGCAACTCGCTCTATACAGTATCTGCAAATATTTTGACACGTTCATACGGCCCATTCTTCTCTGTCGTCATAGCTCCCTTTTGCCCTTTTGCCGATGCATGGGTTTGGTGCTGTAGGTGCTAGCTCTAGAGTCTAACCTTGTACTGGGCGGTGCGTAGTCTGCCCTTGAGGCGCCAGGGAGAGGTCTTCATCGTGGTTCTGTGCCTTCCAGACTCTTGACCGCCCTACAGATTACTAACAGTTCAATGTAGCTATTGCCATGATTATTGGGAGCATTTTGCGGCTATTGAGCGCAACAGGAGTATATGACCTTACTGATTGTGGTCAGGACTTTTTGTCCAAGCTCTATGGTGTCGTTGGCTTAGCCCTTTTTCTTTTCGTTGAAGGCGCAAATGGCTCTTTGTGCTGTATGTGGCTGATTATTTGATGTTCTTTGCTTCACTTTTGCCAATGCTAAGTAGTCCCGAATGTCTGCGCTCAGTATGTGGAATGGTTCAAAGACTTGCTGTAAAGAATGGTGATAATATGTTCTCTCTTATGCAGAATGTTTCTTTGCTGGGTATGGTGCGCAAGATTAGTGGGGTTGCATCTATTCGAGCTTATGGCTTATTTTGCCGAGCTTGGCTCTCTTGTTGCCTTATTTGCTTTAAGCAGTATCGGCACCAAGGCTTCCATATGCTCTTTTTGTGTCAGTTTGCTCTTTGTCGTACTCTTCAGTACGGGTAGCAGATCAATGCGTATATTATTCCTTTTTTATTTGGGATTGCCTTGTGGTATGTGCTGAGGAGCGCAAGACGGAACGTTTAGATTTGCTTCTCTTGGTGGAGCCTTTATTTTGAGTAGCCTATCGCCCTCGGACTTATTCCCCAAGGTTTGCGTACCGAATGGGCGGCGCATAGCTCGAGCACCTTCACTACGTGGTAAAGCTGAGAGAGCTTAGCTACGAACTCTTAACGAGGGACTACTCAAGGGGTGGATTAGTAGTATAGTTACTTGTGGCTTTTACCTTTCTTGTAATGCAAGCATGATTATGTTGGATAGTTTAATATAAATCATTATTTCTTATGGAACATCTGAACAAAAATCAGCCCATTGTGGCTACCCCTGCTAAAGTCTATAGCGGTATTTCATTTGAAGCTTACACGCAGAACTACTTTAATTTTAAGGGGCGAAACACGTCATTCGATACTAGGGGATATGGTTTTTCAATTCTTTGTGTAGTTGCAATAAGTCTTATTGGAGGTCCTGTTTCCCCAGATGCTGATAGAAGGTTGACATCAATTTAACTTAGATGTTATCACACTTTGGTATATAATTTCTTTTTCCCTCAAGCAAGTGCGACAGTCAATCGTCTACACGATAAGGGTTGGTAAATGGTATCTCAGACATTCTTCCCCTAGGTCTTGTTTTGACTCTGTCTTTCGTCGTAGGGTTCTCGTTATTGATTAAGTAAGGTCATTCGGATGTTGTTTGTACTCTTTGGTATTATAGGCTTGATTTTATCATTAAGTTAGTTTCATTTTAATTTTGCTTCTTCTGGATGGAGATAGAACAGAGAATAAGTATAGTCCAAACCCTAAATTACCCATTTAGACGAATATGTTGCAGGCAATAGTCCACTATAGTTTACGCTTCATCGCTCCGCCGCTCTTAGAAAACATGTATCTTTTCCGAGCGCGGGGAGCGAACTTTGATCTCTTATGGGTGAGTGCTTCCTAAGCATTATGGCCGTCGATTTTGGACCATCTGCTTCGCGACCCCTATCTTTGACCCTCATCGGATATGAGTATGGGCGTTTCATCCGCTCCATGGATCCCATCCTGCAATAGCTGTTTATGTCCTTTTTGCCTCATTCCGACCTATTTTGTCTTCCCGTGGTGGGTGCGCTGCTGACTTCTGCTTCTGATATTCGCGATGACGGACTCAAAGACTACCTGGCACTGGACACGTGCATAGCGCAGAAAAACTTGCACATTTCAAAAATAGTTGCACCTTTGCACTCGAAAGGTTGAAACCAACCAGCAGCACTATAATGATGATGACTCTGTAAGCTCAGTTGGGTAGAGCACAGTGACTCTTAATCACTGCGTCGTGGGTTCCGAGCACAGTCACTCAGGAGAATAGATTTTAATAATCTATCTCCTTTATTTTAGGTAGTTACGATGATTTAACTAAAGATGACCCCAAAAACACCCCAAAATAGCAATACGTAACTGA
>BNJT01002549.1_pt1 | contig 98056 bp, 148 predicted proteins | sample 8540491 | NCBI WGS metagenome assembly BNJT01 (sample SAMD00202455, study PRJDB9452) | human saliva metagenome | host: Homo sapiens | reverse complement strand
AATGTAAAATAAATCCCCGAGTCGTTTTGGCCCGGGGATTTTTGTGGCTATGTTTTCTTTGCGTTTCCGGTTTAGGAGATGTGCTAAAAAGAATAACCCAATAAGACTTTCCCTTCTCATCAAAAATAATATCCGGAACCGAAAGTTAAAAATCTCTATCCAACATTGTTTCATTATGCTGTTTACTTACCTTAAAAAGCAAGAAAAAGCATCTATTGAGTTTTCGCTCCTTTTGTAGCAATTTCGCCACTCACACCATATCCCAAAGCCAGTTTACCATTTGGTCTAATATGAGACATCCGAATACTTAATTCTTCAGCCCTAATCTGCGCCATTTCTTGTAAGTAATCATTTTCCTCTAAAGTGTTCAAGCCTTGTCTATCTCTATGCTTATTCACTCTTCTTAAAAGATCTGCGCGATATTCGTCTTGTCTTTCGCTAAAATCTTCAATACTTTGATTTTTCTCATTGCTCCTTGTTTCGGTAAGATTATTATTTTTTTGTTTCTGTGAAATTATTGCTTACAGTGTCAGTATTGCTATTGTTATTCTGAGAAATCAAATTCGCACTTTTAGTTTGGACAATGTTATCAACAGTCCAAGCCCCATTTTCATTTACAGTAAACCTATCCGGCGTAATGGTATTTTCACACATCCATCCATTTTCATCAAAACAGTAACACTCTGCAATGCCGTCATGATTGCCGTCAATCCATTGCCAAGAGGACATGTAATACTTTCCATTTCCAAGATCATACCACCATGCATTTTTAGAATTTCCCTTTATCCAGTCCGCCTTAGCCGTTCCGGAAAGAAGAAAGACGAAGCTTGTTAGGGGTGCAGAGTGAGACCGGTAAGACATGGAGCAAGCCCGGTAAGATACAGAGCGAGTTTTTCTAATCTATGGATAAGACTCTTCGAGCACGGAAAAAGCCTTGCTTTTTCCCTTGTTTTATTTTTCATTTCATTCCTCCCTGTTTCCGCATCGAAAAGGGAAGGGTAAGAGAAGCACCTCCCCATGCCTTTCCTATCGGCAGGAGAGAAAAAAATATAAAGGGGAAGGGGAGTAACATTTCTAAAAAAATCATTCGCTGCTAAAAAGTAGGAAAGCTAGGAGATTTTTATTCTGAAAGAACATTTTTAGGTATAATAAGAAGAAAGCTTTTTAGATAGAAATAAGTGGAAAAAGAGAAAGGAGCAAACGATGCAATTCGACTTTACAAGTATAATAGATAGGCATGGGAAGGATGCGACAGCGATTGACGGAATCGGGAAGCTGCCGGCTGCACCCAAGGCACCGAAAGAGGGCATTGATGCGATTCCGATGTGGGTTGCGGATATGAACTTTCCTACGGCACCCTGCATTCAGAAAGCCATGGCGGACAGAATCTTGCATCCCTGCTTCGGCTATTTTCAGCCGAGTAAGGAATATTATGAGGGGATTATAGACTGGCAGAAAACGCAGAACGGGGTAGAGAGTCTCCTTCCGGAAAACATTTCCTACGAAAATGGGGTTCTCGGGGGTCTTCTTTCCGCTCTGAGCATTTTCTGCTCTAAAGGGGATAAGGTCCTTTTGCATTCCCCGACCTATGTCGGATTTACAAGAAGCCTTATCAATAACGGCTATACCATCGTTTCCAGTCCCTTGTACCGTGATGAAGAGGGGATTTGGAGGATAGACTTTGATGATATGGAAAGGAAGTTAAGGGAGGAAAAAATCCATGCTTCTATTTTCTGCTCTCCTCATAATCCCTCGGGGAGAGTGTGGGAAAGTTGGGAGTTGGAAAAACTTATGGCACTTTACGAAAAGTATGATGTGCAGGTCATTTCCGATGAAATCTGGTCGGATATCATTATGCCGGGCTTTTCTCATATCCCGACACAGTCTGTGAGCGACTATGCTAAAATGCACACTATCGCTTTATATGCGCCGTCCAAGACCTTTAATCTGGCAGGTCTCGTCGGGGCTTATCACATTTGCTACAACAAGACCTTGCAGGACAGAATGGAAAAAGAGGCTTCCTTAAGCCACTATAATTCCATGAATGTGCTTTCCATGCATGCCCTTATCGGAGCGTATTCCGAGGAGGGGAAGCTGTGGCAAGGAACTTCTTTCCGTTCTTTCCGAAAAACAGGGACTTTGCCTGTGCTTTTTATAGAGGAGAATCTCCAGGGCATTTCCGTAATGAAGTCGCAGGGAACCTATATGCTCTTCCTTGACTGCGGTAAATATTTGGAGAGTCATAAGCTTTCCTTAGAGGAGCTGGAGAAGAGGTGCTGGGAGGTTGAGTCGCCGTACAGGACGGAAAGATGTTCCACGGAATGACGCACCTCCGCATGAATCTCGCACTTCAAAAAGCAGGGTGGAAGAGGCTTTTAGGCGACTAAAGGAATATGTATTTGTCTAGGGAAGGAATCTAGAGTAAGTATAAAATAAGGAAATCAGAGCCGGGATTTTATCAGCTGATTTTATAAATAAGGATTGACAAATAAGCAATACATGATAATATATTCATGTGTTGATTCTTTTAGTATTTCTGATTTTGTAGCCGAGCAAAGCCAAAGCCAAAGCCAAAGCCTGAGTTCCTGATTCCTCGCTTCGGATTCTGCATTTCTGTTTTTAAAAAGCCGAGCAAGGAGGAAAGGTGGTAAGCAAGGTGAAAAATATAAGGATGGGAAAAAAATAGGGAGTTGGAAGAGCTTCTCCATCCTAAGGAGCAGGAGTTAGCGGAGCTTAGGGGGATGGAGAGGATTTCAGAGGACACGCTCTGTGACCTTTCTGAACTCTTTAAGGTTTTTGGAGATTCCACCCGGATTAAGATTTTGTATGACCTCTTTTCAGGGCGAGAAAAATGTCACGGAAATCTGCCAAGATCTGGAAATGAACCAATCAGCAGTCTCTCATCAACTAAAGATTCTTCGTACGGCACAGCTTGTGCAGGGAAGAAGAGAGGGAAAAAAGCATTGTTTATGCCCTTGCGGATGATCATGTCAAAACAATCATCGCTATGGGGATAGAACACATAGAGGAATAAGTTTCGAAACTTTTGTCGAAGAAATAAGGAGGGATAAAAATGAAAAAGAAATATGATTGTGAAATCGATTGTGCAAACTGCGCTGCAGAGATACAGGATGCAATCAGTAAGATTAACGAGTGCAGTCTGCAAAGGTCAATTTTTATGATGCAGAAGTTTACTTTGGAAGCAGAAGATGAACGCTTTGACGAAATCTTGAAAGAGGCAATCCGTATCGGAAAAAACCATCGAGCCGGATTTTTAAGGTAATGGGAGTATAAAAATGCAGACAAAAAGCCGATGAGATAAAGGGTTTGTTTTGGAGTAGGAAGAATTAAGGGGAGAAGATGTCAGAGAAATTAATAAAAAGAAAGAAATCGAGTAGTCCTATCGGTGATTTTATTTTTAGTCTTGATGATTGTAGAAAAATGAAGCTGATTCCCATTTTTAAAATGAGCATCCGCTGTTCTTTCTGCCGCTTTACCTTATTTCTTATTTTATCAGTGGATATGATGTGGTACGAGAATGTCTTCTCAGAATCAAAAACCGCCGCCCTTTGACGAAGCTCTGCTTATGACCATTGCCACGGTAGGTGCTTTTTGCAGGAGAGTTTGCGGAAAGCTGTTGCGGTTATGGTTTTTATCAGGTCGGAGCTCTTCCAAAGCTATGCCGTGGGGCAAAGTCGTGCTTCGATTAAGGAGCTGATGGACATCGTTCCGGGTATGCAGAATGTAGAACGGGAAGACGGCAGCATAGAAACCGTAGATCCGGATGAAGTGGAAATCGGAGACATTCTTCTCATTAAAGCGGGAGAAAAAGGTTGCTGTGGACGGGATCGTACAGGTGGAGAAAGTATGGTGAATACGGCAGCTCTTACAGGAGTCCGTACCGCGCGCCGTTTTTCCGGGAGATACAATTATTTCCGGCTGTATTAACGGAGAAGGCCTTCTTCGTGTAGAAAGCCACAAAAGTGCTTTGAAGATTCCACGGTATCAGAAGATTCTCGAGCTTGTCGAAGAGGCTTCGGAGAAGAAGTCCAAGACAGAGAACTTTATTACCCGCTTTGCGCGGATCTATACGCCGATTGTTGTGTTTTCCGCTCTGGCTCTTGCCATTATTCCGAATCTCGGCTTGCTGTTCGGTGTTCTGATTGGCGTATTTCCGACTGTCATGTTGGCAGAGCTCATCCACCGATTACCTGGTTGTACCGCGCCTGTACCTTTCTCGTTGTTTCCTGTCCCTGCGCACTTGTAATTTCCGTTCCGCTCTCTTTCTTTGGCGGAATAGGTGCAGCATCCGGAGAGGGGATTCTCGTAAAGGGATCGAACTATCTGGAGCTTGTTTCCAAGCTGTCTATATTGGTTACGGATAAGACAGGAACACTGACCAAAGGGAATTTTGTGGTGGAAAAGCTGTGCCCTCAGGAGGGCATTTCCGAAGAAGAGCTTCTTTTTGCCGCAGCTTCTGCGGAAAAATGGCTCTACTCATCCTATAGCAAAGTCTATTCTTCATGCCTATCAGGAGGAGATTTTGCCGGACGCAATCTTCTTGTCTGAAAGAGACGGAGAACCGGGCGGCAAGGGACTTATTGCCAAAGGTAGCGGACAGTCAGATTCTGGTGGGAAGCGGAAGACTTATGGAGGAGTTTTCCATTGCCTATTTCGAAGAGGAAGAAAAAAGTGCTACCGTCTGCCACATAGCAAGAGACGGCATGTATCTTGGAAAGATTACGATTGCCGATGAGATAAAGGGAAAGTAGCCACGAGGCTATTATGAAAATGAAGCTGGAGGGCGTGAAAGAAGTGGTGATGCTGACCGGCGATAGTAGGCCGGTAGCGGAAGAAGTGGGAAGAGCGCTGGGAGTTGATCAGGTTTACAGCGAGCTTCTTCCTGCCGGAAAGGTAGAGAAGGTAGAGGAGCTTATTAAGAAGCTTGAGAAAAACGGGAAACAAGAGGGCTATCTTGCTTTTTGTGGGAGACGGTATCAATGATGCGCCGGTACTTTCTCGCTCCGATGTGGGCATTGCCATGGGAGCTATGGGTTCGGACGCCGCAATAGAGGCTGCGGACATTGTCATTATGGATGATGATCTCACAAAGATTCCGAGAGTCATTTCCATCGGAAGAAGAACGGTTAGGATTGCAACGGAAAATATCGTCTTTGCCCTCGGTGTTAAGATACTCGTGCTTCTCCTCAGTGCCTTCGGTATTGCCAATATGTGGGCGGCGGTCTTTGCGGATGTGGGAGTAACGGTAACCTGTATCGTGAATGCTATGCGTTTACTAAAGAAAAAATAGTGGAAGCGCAGCGCAATATTTTCCAAAGGATAGCGGAAGAGCAGGGTAATATTTCCAAAGAGCATAGAGGGATAAGGAAAGCATAGAAAAGAAAAGAACCCGGCTTGTGGAAAGTCCACAAGTCGGGTTTGCATTCTTTATAGCATCAATTGATCGCTTAAGCTGATAAATTTCTTCATTTCTTCTGTCATCCACTTATCTTTGTGGTAAAAGAGCTGTCTGTACATGGTAAGCTGAAAATCCTTAACCTCTAATTTACGAAGAGAACCGTTTTCAATATCTTTTTTCACTGCGTAATAAGGAAGGAAGGATATGGCTTTGTTTTCCTTAATCAATTCTATAATCACTTCCGTGTTTCTGGTCTCGAAAAAAACGGCCGAATCGATAAATGCTGTGATGCCAGCTCTTGCTCTAAAGCGAAACGATAGTTGGAATCCCTTTCTGTTAAGAAGAAGGGGAGGTTTAATAGCTCAGGAAGCAGGTATTCTTCTTTTTCCGGTAAATCCGCGTCTACTGCGGCAACAAATACTACCGACTCCGGTTCTTCCAAAGTCTTTTCCCAGTTTTGACCATAAACCTTTTGATCGATATAGTATGCTAAATCAATCTGATTATGATCAAGCATGTCGTTTAATTCCTTGGGTGTGCCGGAGCGAATCTCTAAAGAAACGGAGGGATAATGATGATAGAAATAGGTAATAACTTCCGGGAGCTTAAAGTTTAACAGTGACTCTAAGGTACCGATTCGTAATTTGATGATCTCGTACCACGGTAGTGACCTAAAATGGTATGAACATCATCAACCTTCCGTAAGATTTCATTGGCATGAGAAGGAACTTCTTGCCTGGAGGTGTTAACTCCACATGCCTTCCCACTCGATCAAAAATCGAGTATTAAATTCCAGTTCAATTGACGAATCTGGATAGTAACAGCAGCCTGGGTATAACCCAAAGCTTCCGCTGCCTTGGAGAAGCTTTGCAACTCAACGATTTTAATAAAAGAATGCAGTTGTCTAATTTCCATGATGTCATACCTCCGTGCATTGTCTTTTCATTATATACTTCATTTTTCGCCTTTTTGCTGTAAAATTGAAGTATAAAATTTATTTTCGATTAGTGCAAATTACTTATAAAAAGATTATTAAGAATTTGAAATAGTATTTGTAAGTATTTTATCATGATTAAAGAAAAAGATAAAAAGTAATGCTTTTATAAACTTTTTGCCTTTGACAGGAAAATACAAGAAGGTATGATAAGGAACAGCGTTTTTGGGGGTATGAAGAGTGTATTTTTCGGGCAGTTTATGGAAGAAGGGAGAAGCGGTGAAAGAGCAAATGAAAACAGTGAAGAAATTTGGCGAAGAAGCAATTTTTGATGCAAGAGACCTTGAGGGGGTGGAGATTCTTTTGTTTTGGGATTTCAGCACCTTTTGCGATGTTCGGAGCGACAGTGCTTGTACCGCTGCTTACAGGGCTTCCGATTTCCGCAACCTTGCTTTTTGCAGGCTTGGGGAACACTTCTGTTCCATCTGATTTTCCAAGAAAAAAAGGTACCGGCATTTTGGGTTCCTCCTTCGCGTTTTTGGCAGGGGTATATGAGCATTGCCCCGAATAAGGAGCCGGAGCTTCTTCTCTATGCCTGCTTCAGAGTCGCCCTTGCGGGACTGATGTATTTACTATTGGCCTTTGCCTTTCAGGCCTTCGGTGCAAAAAGGGTTGTGCAATTTTTCCTCCGGTAGTGACGGGACCGATTATCATTGCTATCGGTTTAAACCTTTCCAAGTCTGCTGTGGAAAAACTGCTCCAGTAACTGGCCCTTAGCACTAACGGCTATAGTAGTGGTTATTGTCTGCAATATTTTCGGAAGAGGAATGGTAAAGATTATCCCGATTCTTCTTGGTGTTATTGTGTCTTACCTACTGGCAGCTGTTTTTAGGCTATATCGACTTTCAGCCTCTTAGAGAGGCTGCCTGGTTCAACTTTCCGGTAAAGTACAGAAAGAACGGTATTTTCCTTATTTACAAGTGGAAACTTGGATCCTGCTTTGCTGCTCAGCAGTTGCTTAACGATTATTCCAATTTCCTTTGCGACCATGATGGAGCATATCGGAGATATTTCCGCGATTTCTTCTACGGTAGGAATCAATTATATGAAGGAACCGGGACTGCATCGTACTCTACAGGAGATGGTCTGGCAACGACTTTGGCCTCTCTCTTCAGCGCACCCGCAAACACAACCTACGGTGAAAATACAGGTGTTTTTAAGCCTTACCAAGGTGTATGATCCGAAGGTTATTCGCTTGGCAGCAGTTTTTTGCCGTATTTTTAAGCTTTTGTCGAGTTCTCCGCAGTAATTGAAGTAATGCCGAGTGCGATTATCGGCGGTATCTCTTTGGTGCTTTACGGAATGATTTCCGCTGTAGGTGTGCGAAATGTGGTAGAGACTAAGGTGGACTTCTCGAAGAGTAGAAATATCATCGTGGCAGCGATGATTCTGGTTCTTTCACGGGGAATTAACTATTCCTCTGCAGGTGCTTTGGTATTTGATCTTTTTCGGTGTACTAGATTGCATTCTCCGGATTGGCTACCGGGTTCCTTGGTGAGAATCCTCTTAAATGCCATTCTTCCGGAAAAAGGACTACAAGTTCGAGGAAGATGAGCCGAATGAGACCGGCGTGGACTTACAGATTTCACAGGGAAAGAGCTTGCTTTTGGGAGCTTGCCATGAAGGCAAAAGAAGCGGAATAAGACGAATAAGACAGAATAAACAGAGTAAATAGAAAAGTCCCCTACAGAGCGCATGAAAAAACGCTTCTACGACTCATAATTCATAACGAGCATCACTCGTGTAGCGCGAGTTCTCGCTTTTTATCCTAAATTTTTCATTGGATTGTTTTTTCTTTTTGTTTTTCGCGAAGGAGCAGCTCTCCGAGCTCGCCCGATTTTTCCGCCAAGCTCTAGGGCTGCCGAGGAGACTCTGCCCTTCGATTATTTTCATTCTGTTTTCAGAAAGCTCGGTTGGATTTAAGGCGAAAAAGCCTGCTGGAGCGGAAAGGCGAGAACCAAGTACTTACAGTGGTAGATATCTTCTCTTTGACTACTAAGATTTCTTACGATAAGACGAAACGCAAATCTTCGCTCCTTATTACAGTCCGTTTCTTCTTCTAGCTTTACGGAGACCAGCTCTCTTTCTGTAGCTGTTTTTATTTCGTAAATTTCTATGAGTCTTAAAAATTGTGAGAAAAGCTCTTTTCCGGAAAAGGCTTTTCCGGAAAGAGAAAGCCGCTCGGAATCGCTTAAGAGACAGCCTCCTACTTCAGAGGACTTTTCCAACAGGATTGTATTCGTTACACCAAGGTCTGCCATAGCAGAAATGGCGGCGAGCCCGAGGCCCCGCCGCCAACAACGATGCAATCATATTTTCTTTCTTTAACTTCTTGCATGTTCCGTTTCCTTAATTCTTAGTTATGTGCATCACCCATCATAAACTCTACGACTTTCTTCATGTCTTCCGGCTCATGTACGATAAGCTCCAGCTCCTTAATATATGCATTGTCCAGCATCTGGGACATCATGAGCATCTGGGAGAGCTTGGACTTTAAATTGATACGGTCACCCTCAGCGGAAACCAGCTCTACTCTGCCCTTCAAATCATTTAAAAAGATTGAATAAGCCTTCTACATTATTTACATTTTCGATTTTTCATAGTATTTTTAGTCCCTTTCTTTTTAAAAAATAGTGGCAATAGGAATTTTTCCTTTTCCACGCAGTTTAATGCTACTCTTTCGGCAGAGCAAACTCTTGATTCGCCTCCACAATAGTACAAAGAAAAGGAAAAAGCAAGACGGATTTTTATAGAAGAATTAAGAAAACGAAAGGAAGAAAAGAATGGATAAAAACGGAATTGGAAGCTTTGGAAAAGAATTCTAAAAGAAAAAAAGGGTAAGGGAATCGGAGCAGGAATTGCCTGAAAAAGCCTCTGCAGGAGATTTTTCCGAAGCTTGTACTGGCAAGCCAATCCCGAAGAAGAATAGAGCTGATTCGTTATCTTGGACTGGAACCGAAGATTTATCCGAGCGGAGCGGACGAGAGCAACCGGGAGAAGGATCCTGCCCTGCTTACACAGCGTCTCGCTTTTCTGAAGGCAGAGGAGGTACAGAGGCAGTTTGACAGAGAAACGCTGATTATTGGAGCGGACACTGTGGTCTATGACGGAGAAAGGATTCTTTGCAAGCCGAAAAACGGAGGAGGAAGCTTACCTGATGCTTTCCGGTCTTTCGGGGAGAACGCATGCGGTGTATACCGGAGTATGTCTTCTTTATGGAGAGAAGAAAATGGGCTTTTGCGAAAAAACTCTCATGCACATTGCAAAAATGACTGAAGAGGAAATTCGGGACTACCTTGCCATAGGTGAGTCTATGGACAAGGCGGGCTCATACAATATTCAGGGCTCATTTTCCCGATTTGTAAAAAGGAATAGAGGGAGACTATTACAATGTAATGGGACTGCCGATTGCCAGACTGTATCAGTCCTTAAAGCTTTTCAGTCGGGAAGTCATATAATCGCTTTATCCCTATTCTCCCACCTCTCCCGTGATATACATGGTCATTCTGGCCGTGCAAAGTAGCTTTTCTTCGCTATCCCGGACAAAAACATCCTGCACAACGGTTGTTCTGCCTTTATGCAGGGCATTGCATTCGATATACAGTGTACCGACACCTGCCGGACGGACATAGTTGATGCTTCCGGAGAGGGTGACATTGGTCACACCGTAGGCGTAGGCGGTCATGCCGGACACCATATCACAAAGGGTGTGAGAGAGCCCCGCCGTGAACGGCCCCATAGTGATTCAGCATCGGTTTCTTTTACCTCTATCTTAAAAAGACTGTGGCGGGCTCGATTTTCCAAGCTCTATTCCGTCAAATCCGGATAAGTCCTGCATATGCGCGCGGATTCCCTCCATTACTTTCTCATTCATTGTCTTTGCCCTTTCCTTTTCTCCTTATAAATGCTATATTGTCGGAGGATAATATAGCGTATTTTTATGAGGAAATATAGAGGTAAAAAGATGATTGCTGCAAGTAATGTAACCTACAGAGTGGGAAAAAGGCCCTCTTTGAGGATGTAAACATCAAATTCACGGAAGGAAACTGCTATAGGGGTAATCGGTGCGAACGGTGCCGGAAAGTCTACCCTCTTAAAGATTCTTTCCGGTGCTCTGGAGCCAACATCCGGAGAGATTATCCTGACTCCCGGACAGCGTCTGTCCGTTTTGGAGCAGGATCAGTTTAAATATGATAATTACTCGGTTTTTGGATACGGTAATCATGGGAAATAAGCGACTTTATGAGGTGCGTCAGGAAAAGGATGCCCTCTATGCAAGCCGGATTTTTCCGATGAAGACGGCATTCGTGCAGCAGAGCTGGAAGGCGAGTTTGCCCGATGATGGACGAGGTGGAACGCGGAAGCGGATGCGGAGACCATGCTAAACGGTCTTGGAAATCAGAAACGGGCTGCATCACAAGATGATGAATGAGCTGAAGGGCTCCGAGAAGGTGAAGGTGCTTCTTGCGAAGGCCCTCTTCGGAAATCCCGACATCCTGCTTCTCGATGAGCCGACAAACCACTTGGACCTAGTTTCCATTGGTGGCTTGAGGACTTCTGATTAACTTTGAGAATACGGTTATCGTAGTCAGCCATGACCGTTATTTCTTAAATAAGGTTTTGTACCAACATTGCCGATATCGACTATGGAAGATTACCCTCTTTGCCGGAAACTACGATTTCTGGTTTTTGAGTCTTCTCAGCTTATTGTTCGTCAGCAGAAGGAAGCCAACAGAAAAGAAAGAGAAGATTAAGGAGTTACAGAATTTATCCAGCGTTTCTCCGCTAGTAAGCTTCGAGTCAAGCGGGCAACCTCCAAAGCGTGCTCTCGAAAAAGGATTGAGCTCGACGACATTAAGCCGTCTTCCAGACAGTATCCCTATATTCAGTTTAAGCCGAACCGGGAAATCGGAAATGATGTTTTGGAAGTGCATAATCTCACAAAGACCGTCAACGGCGTAAAGGTACTGGATAACATCAGCTTTATCTTAAATAGAGACGATAAGGTGGCTCTCGTTGGACCGAACGAGCTTGCTAAAACGGTCCTTATGCAGATTATTTCCGGCGAAAATGGGCGGATAGCGGAGAACTATAAGTGGGGACTGACTACGACCAGTCTTATTTTCAGAGACAACACAGAAGAGTTCAGCTCCGAGGATACCATCATTAAGTGGCTTACCCAGTATTCTCCGGATAAGGATACCCAGTTTGTAAGAGGGTATCTTGGCAGAATGCTCTTTAAGGGAGATGACGGCGTGAAGAAGGTCAATGTCCTTTCCGGAGGAGAGAAGGTACGCTGCATGCTCTCCAAAATGATGATTTCGGGCTCCAATGTCCTGATTCTGGACGAGCCGACCGACCACTTGGATATGGAAGCGATTTTCCATGCTAAACGACAGCTTAAAGAACTTCCAGGGGTAATCATCTTTTGCTTCCCATGACCACCAGGTGGAAACCACCGCAAACCGTATCATGGAAATCATTGACGGAAAGCTTATTGATAAACACGACTTACGATGAGTATCTGGCATCCGATGAGGATATCAAGAAGAGATTTACCTACACTGTATCCGAGGATGATGCGGGGGAGACTTCAGAATTTTAAATAGTGAGAAGCTTTGGAATTTCAGGCTTGGGAGAATAGCCAGTAATGGCAATATGTCATTCGCTATTTTATCTTAGAATAGGATAACACGAGTCCTGCTTATTTTGATTTGCTACGGAGAAAAAGAGGCAGCAGAGTTTTGATGAAACTATTTTAAAATTATTTACTGCAGCCCTTTTGCAATGATTAAATAGCCAAAGAATCAAAAGTGAAATAATAATACAATCTACTTTAAAATTAGTTCGCTTAATATGTTAGAGCTATTAAAGTTACTTTCAGAATTTACTAAAGGCTATTTAATAATTTGAAAGAGAGGAAAAAGAATAAATGAAGACAAAGAGAAGACTCTTGAGCATTCTTTCTTTGTTGCTGATTCTGTAAGGATGCTTTTTCGGCACAGAGGCAGAGGGGACCAGGAACAGGAATCTAATCATCCGATTACTTTCACTAAGAGGCTGAGTGAATGGGGGAATCCAGAAGTAAAGGATACCGAAGGGCTCTCTCATTATCTTTGGAGTATCTAGTTCCTTTGATGGGAAGAACTTTGAAGGACACATCAGGAAAATGGTTACATGAAAATGTTATCTTTCAGGATGCTTTAGAAAATGAGATGCTACGGTTTTTAATCCGGCATACTACAATGTTAATAGTGATTTTGAGAATAAAAGAGCAGTACATTCCACTATCCGTAGGGGGAGTATGGAGAAGTGGAGAGTATCGAGGAGGATGGAAGCGGAAAAGAAGATTTTTATTCCTGCAGAGGATGATGAGGCGAATCCCGGCTCCGTATTTTTCTCTGAGAACAGATGAAGAGGAAGTAGCCCTGCGGAAGAAAAGCAATATCCGGATATAAATTATATCGATCGGTATTGGAATCTAGAGCCGGGAGGGTATGCGGTACAGGTAGGACATATGAAGCCTAATGAAGGTTTTGAAATTCGTTATTTTGTAGCAAATTGTCAGAGTTTCCGGTAAAGGGATCAGTTTATAAGAATAAAGCCGAATTGTTAAATGTAGAGGTAAAGGCACAAGAACACAGCTACACCGTAAAGGAAGCTGCTAGATTCTTTTTGATCAAAGCGGTTTAGCATCAAAGTTCGAAAGACGGATAAGCAGGATGGAACCCCTTTAGAAGGTGGAGGTACGGTGTATAGCCTTAACACCGGTTATAGAAAAATTATTGTTTCCGGTAAAGATGGAATTGCAGCTTGATAAATAACCTCATCAAAGAATCTTATATAATGTCAAGGAGTAAATCCTCCCTTAGGATATAAGATGGGAAATAGAGAAGAGGATTTTTGTCATGGAGGACAATTTAATGAAAGCTCGAAATTCTCTTGGAATATCAAAATGAGAAGAAGAAAGTCGAAGACCCGGATAAAAGGGATATTCTCGTACGAAAGGTTGGATTTTAAAGCCGGGAGTTCCTTCTCGAGCCTCTCTCCCCATAGAAGATTTGATACATGATGATGCTTTAAATGTATCTGATGAGGAGCATCGTCTGTCCGGCGAAGGGAATGCTACGGAAGGGGATAATCTCTTTCTGCTCCAAGCGGAAGGATACTTCGTATTTAGGCTATCCTTCTATGGCAGATTTCTATCCGAAGGTAACTGTACATCTCTTGAAATGGAAGAGATTTAAAACAGCTATTCTTAGAGATGACGATTTTTATGGCTTATACCATGGATTTACCGATTTGGATAGAAGAGATGAGAACGGAAAGAGATTGAATATACGGTGGAAGAAGAGCCGATAGATGGCTTACTAAAACAGTAATTACGGATCTCAGGACACGAAGTTTGTCATTACCAATGCGCATTATTTGGATGCAAAGACAGCTATTCCCGTAACGAAAATTTGGAAAGGAGAAGGCCCTCACCCAAGAAATGTGAAGGTTCTACTTTTGGCAAATGGGAAAGTCGTTGATGAAGTAATTTTGAATGATGGCAATGACTGGCAGCATACGTTTCAATACAATAAAACGGATGCAGAAAACCAAAACTATTAAGTTTGAAATAAAAGAAATACCTGTGGAGGGTTATGATACTGCGATAGAACATAATGAGGCTACCGGCTATCTTAATGTTCTTGTAAATTCGAAAAAATCCGAAGCTAAGAATCCGGAGGAGAATAATCCGGAAAAGAAGGACTCGGAGAATGCACAGAACCCCCCCGATGGCGAAAATCATCAGAATCCTTCAAATGAAGACACACACCGAACCCTCCTGATACTACAAGCAATACTCCCGGTACCGAAATGTATCCTAACAACTCCGGTGAGAGATTGCTCCTATCTCTTCCGGCAGTGGAAATTCTCCAAGAGTATTGGGAGCCTCTATTCCCACCGGAACAAGTTCTTCCGCTACAACAGTGGAAAATAATGGAGAAGTTTTAGGTGCAGACAGAGCAGCTTTTACTTCTGAAACAGCTCCCACGGCACAGGTACTTGGAGCAGAGAGAGACCCGAAAGATTTTCATGGAGAAAAAACGCCTCAAGTTCTTGGAGCGCATAGAGGAAGTACAAAAACAGCAGATTATAGTGGTGCAAAAGCTTTATTTTATATTATTTTTAATTTTCCGCATTAGGCTTTTCTATTCCCTTCTGCATAAGAAGAGAAGTTTAAGCAGGATGAAATAGTGAAAAGGACCGATTAATCTGGTTTATTCCGGTTTATCGGTCCTTTTTTTGATACCAATATCCCTTGGCATCCTGTTTCCAGCTTCCTGCAAAGCAACTAAAAGGATAGCGCAAAGAGTGAATAAAAATGAGAGCAAAAGCAAGAGGGGGTAGAGCTTTTTGGATTGATCCATAATGATATTCTCCTTTTAGTTCAACTGTGTCAGAACGATTCTGTGGAAGCCTGAACAGCATAAACGGCTGTTCAACTTTTGTAAAAATCAGTTGGAATGTCAAGGGTGCCTAGCTCTGTTTAAAAATGAAACAAAAATTACTTTTTACAAATAGTATTTGGCATAGAATGCATATATGCTAAGATACAGCTATAGCTAGGGAATGAGTAGAGGTAATTTGATGAAAGAATCGGTGAAAAACAAACTGAATAACATTCATGAACTGGAATTTACCCTATTTTGTATTGAAAGTTTAGCAGAAGCTTTGCATAAGGATGGAGCAAGTGTTTATCAGGGAGCTTAGCAGTGGAAAGAACTTTTTGCAGAACTATATCATGACCCAGATATGAGGGTGCTTCATACGCAAGGAAAAGAATATATCCTTCAGGAGCTTTTTGTCTGTGATGAAAGAATGGGGAGTAAAAGCTATGATTCTCTATCATGGTTCCAATTTGTCTATTTCTAAGCCGGATATTCTACATTTCCAGACCCTATGTGGATTTTGGCAGGGGATTTTATGCGACTCCGTTGAAGAGCAAGCAGAACAATGGTGTAAGCGTTATAAACTACAGGGGAAAAGAAAGCTGTATTGTCCATATATTCTATGGATGAAGGAAAATGGCCGAAAGAAAGCTTTTTGTCTTTCGATACCTATTCTTTGGATTGGCTGGATTTTTGTAGTGAAGTGCAGGAGTGGACAGGATAAAAGTGACTACGATATTGTGATTGGCGGAATTGCAAATGATTTAATACGGTAGAGCTTTATTTTGACCATTTGATTGATGAAGAAGAGGCAATTAAAAGGCTTCGTTATGAAAAGCCTAACATCCAGTATTGCTTTCGTACAGAAGAGGCTCTTTCTGTATTGCATTATGAAGAGGAGTGAAAATCCTATGATGTCTCATCCCGTTCTTTTACAAAATACGCCCGCATTATAGCAGGCTTTGCTGAGAAAGAAAAAATGTCTTTAGAAAATGCCTTGGATTTTTTTTATAAATCTGAGATGTATCAACTTATAAGCCAAGGCATTTCCGATATGCATTGCAGAAGTGACTTATATCTGATTGATGAGTTGGAAGACGAATATAAGGCTTATCAAAGAAAGTAGCAGCTTTATTCCTTCCAATGCAGGCGGTGCAAATCCCCTTCCTTTTTTAAACTCTTAAAATCCTGTTGCCGGAGAGCCTCACTAGAGGATAATGGCCACGGGTTCGAAAAGATTTAAGGAACAGGCCTCCTCGAGCATGGGGATACGGATACAATGCTCCTCATCTTCCACTAAAATCTCCTCCGGAATACCGGCGGATTCCTTTCCGAACATAATGTAATCATTTTCGGAAAAAGAGACCTCCGTATAAGTTCTCTTTGCCTTGGTAGTCGCGTACTAGATTTTTGGCCTTGCTGCCAGGAACTTCACCGGGAGGCAATCTCCATTTTCCCTTATCCTCCAGGCTGTTTATCTTCATAACTTAAATATTCCTTTAGTCTGCAAATGCTCCCAATAGTCCATGCCGGCTTTTTGATATTTTTACTGTTCAAAATAAAGCCGTAGGGTTTAATCAGGTGGAGCCTCGTGTTCGTTACAACGCGCAGGTGCGTCCGATAGCTCGTATTAAAAGGGAATTTCGAGGTTCATGCAGTACAATGTTCATCCAATCTATTGAAAATAAGTTTGCGTGCCATTCTAAACACAAAAGTAAGCTCAGTTTTTGCTTCCTTCTTTTTGGCAAGCTTCTCCCGCACCTTTTCCGCAATACTTTCCGCAGCAAGATGCCCGATGGCTTAGTATTTTTACGGTGTCGTATTCGTTTCCACTGTGCTTTTTCTTTATCGAGTCACTTCTGCACCAGTAGGGGCAGTGCGCACGAGTCAGCATCCCTGCAGTCTTGCCAGATCGTCTTCATCAAAACCGGCCATACAGCCCTTCGTCTTCGTCCTCATCGTAGAGTAATTTCTGCAATCTTCACAATCGTCCATAAATCTGCTCCTTTAAAACATACTTTTTGCACGCAATGGCATTCCTACTGATTTATCTTCTGCAGAAAAAGCCGGATACTAGTGTTTTCTTTCGAGGGAGCTCTCAGGTTTCAGGATCCCCCTTTACCGAAGAGGCAGAGATCATTCAAATAGCAAAGCTCACACTTCGGCCTTTGGGAAGTGCAAAGGTACACAGAGCAATGATATGTGTATTCAGCGAATCCAAAACTCCTTGAGGAGCACTTCCATGAGTTGAAACTCCGTCTTTGTCGGATCGGAAGAATCAGCAAGTCCCAAAGCGATTCGAAATTCGTTTTACATGGGTGTCACGACAATGGAGGAATATCGAAAATATTTCCCAAAATGAGATTTCCCGTCTTCCGTCCTACACGGGAAGGGCGACAAGAATCGATATCCTTCGGAACCTCTCCCCCGTGCTGTTCCACTAAGGCGGCAGCGCAGGCCTTGATGTTCTTTGCTTTGTTATGATAGAAGCCGGTGGAATGGATATCCTCTTCCAATTCCTTTAGATCACAGGAAGCGAAATCTTCCAGACTTTTATATTTCTTAAAGAGTTTTTTTCCGTTACCATATTGACTCTGGCATCGGTGCACTGCGCCGATAAAATGGTGGCAAAAAGGAGCTGCCAGGCATTTTCTGCCTCCAAAAAAATCATGGGATGGTCGCCGTAATGGGCATCCAGCCTTGCCATGATTTCTCGCACGCGGGTTTCTCTTTTTTTCTTACTTTCTCTTGGAATAAACATAGTTCCACTTTCTTTAAACAAATGCGGTCGCATTATGACAAAATTATCAATCTGCATACAGGGGCTTTTACAGAGGAATTCGCCTATAAATCAATAGAGATATTCCGTCCTGTCGCCTAGTACCGGTAATAGCATACTCCTGCGGCATCGAGCATCCTTTTGGAAGCGCGAACAGAAGGGTGTCTGCATGTTTATCTTCGCGGAAAACCATGGTCTTGATACCCGACTGAATGATGGCTTTCGCGCACTCGTTCGCAGGAAGAGGTAACATAGATTTTGCCCCCTCTAAGGAGCCGCCTCTATAGTTTAAAATGGCATTTAATTCTGCGTGTGTCACATAGATATATTTGGCATTGTGAGGGATCATGCTCCGCCTGAATTTTTCGTCCAAGGAAAATGTCATCGGAACAGCCCTTTGGAAAGCCGTTATAGCCCATAGAGAGAATCTTATTATCGGAAGAGACGATGCAGGCTCCGACCTGTGTGGAGGGATCTTTGGAGCGTCGAGCGGAGAGCTCGGAAATGCCCATAAAGTATTCGTCCCAAGAGATATAATCGCTTCTTTTTTCATTTTCACTCATTTGATTGTCCTGCCTTTATAAAAACCTAATTTCCTACTACACAACTCCAATTTCCTACTATAAAAACCTAATCTCCTGCCATGAACATCCAATCCCTCCGCATGATGAAGGAGAACATTCATACAGCTTGCGGTGGTTTTCTTTCGTTTATTCTTTAATCAAGAATGAAGAAGCAATGCTCTGACATCCTTTATATTAAGAATGAAGAAGCAATGCTCTGATATCCTTTAAATTGAGAATGAAGAAGCAATGCTCTAAAGTATGGCTAATCATAGCAAAATAAGGGCAAAATGAAAAGTGCTTCAAGGGGAGTAAGTATTTTTAGAAAGCTGTTTGTGAAAAATAAAACAGTGACAAGAATAAGGCGGTATAGTAATATATCGTTTCGTGCCTCAAAAATCAAAACAGAGCACGAGTGTGCGGGTGTAGTTCAATGGTAGAATGTCAGCCTTCCAAGCTGAACACGTGGGTTCGATTCCATCACCCGCTTTTGCCCAGATAGCTCAGTCGGTAGAGCAGAGGACTGAAAATCCTCGTGTCACTGGTTCGATTCGGTTCTGGGCATTTTGCGCGAGTGGTAGAGTGGTACTATGTCTCCTTGCCAAGGGAGAAGGTCATGAGTTCGATTCCGTCTCGCGCTCTCAGTGATAAGGAAGAAGCCTGATGATTTCAGGCTTCTTTTTATGGAAAAGGGCTTGTCCTGGAGTATACTGAAAAGCGAAGTGCTTTATGGGACTATCGCTTTTATAGGATTTGAGAATACAGAAAGGAAGGAAAAATATGAGCATGCAACGATTTTTAGTAGGGAGAGAGGCGAGCTTTGACGGATCGACCATGATTGCGAGAAATGAAGATTCGGCTCAGGTTCATTTTGCCCTAAAAAGTTTATCATGGTGGAACCGAAGGATCAGGGGAAAAGAGTATGTTTCCGTGCTCTCTCATGTGAAGATTCCGCTTCCGAAGAACCCCGCTTCGCTATACCTCTATGCCAAATGCCGTTTATGAGGATGAAGGAATCTGGGGTGCGGCAGGGGTAAACAGTGAAAATGTGTCCATGACAGCGACAGAGACGATTGCCTGCAACGAGCGTGTGCTCTCGGAGATCCTTGCAGCCTATAAAAAGGCGGAGAACGGAAAGCCGGAGCAAATCGGAGGAATAGGCGAAGAGGGATATGGTGACATTGGTACTTCCCTACATTCATTCCAGCAAGAAGGCGTGCTTCGTCTTGGAAGCTTTTGGAAAAAGTACGGTACTTATAGAATGAACGGGATTGCCTTTTTCGGATGAAAAATGAAATCTGGTGGCTGGAAACCATAGAGCGGACACCATTTTTATCGCAAAGAAGAGTGCGGACAATGCCTATGTTATGATGCCGAATCAGCTTGGAATCGACTACTTTGATTTTGAAGATGCTTATAGGGTGCGCAGGAAGAATATATCTGCTCAAGGATTTAAAGAGTTCATTGCAAAAGAACCATTTGGATCTTCCTTTTCTGATGAAATTGAGAAGACTGAGGGGATTGGATTAATCCGAGAGAGTGCTTTGGCACCCATTCTGACGGAGACCATGTCTATAACACCCCGAGAGCTTGGTATATGGCAAGATATTTTAATAAAAATACCTTTAGCTTTGACGGAGAAAATGCTGAGCTTAAGCCGGAGGACGATGACCTGCCTTGGTGCCTCTGCCCGGAGATAAAAGATTACTCCGGAGGATGTAAAGTACATTCTTTCCTCTCATTTCAAGGGACACCGTATGATTACTACGGAAAAATACGGCGATGAGAAGAATCGCGGAAAAATACCGTCCTATTGGAATCAGCAGGAACAATTTCTAAGCCTCGATGCAGATTCGGCCTGATGTTCCGAAGGAGTATGCGGTTATTGAATGGGTTTGCTTCGGCTCCAACACCTTCAATGCCTTTGTTCCCTTCTATGCCAATGTGGATAAGACTCCGGAATACTTTTCGAATACGACGCATAGAGTCACAACGGAAAGCTTTTACTGGGTAAATAAATTAGTGCCGCGTTGGCTGATGCGCAGTTCAGTGAGTGTAAAAATGCATATTGAGGCGCTATCAGGGAAGGTTCTACAAGAGGCTATACTCTTATGAAGGAGTTGGAAGAAAGCTTTGAAAAGCTCCCGAAAGAATACAGCTGTAATCAAGCTTTTGGAAGAGTGCAATGAGGAAATAGCCAAGATGGTGCAGGAAGAAACCGATGCGGTGCTCGATAAGGTGCTGTATGAGGTGAGCTGCAAGATGAAAAACAGCTTTGGAAGATCGGATGCCTAAGAGATTCTCTATGGCCCTATATGTATTCGTTGAGTGGGATTAGCCGTCAAGACGGTTTGTCTTATAACTCACATTTATCGATAACTCAATAAAGCGCTCAGATCATCATTCGGTCTGAGCGCTTTTTCTATCTAAACGCTCAAAAAGCAAGACTGTAGCCCTCCGCACCATAATTTAAGGACCGATTTACTCTGGAAATGGTGGCAGTGGATGCCCAGTGCTCTTTGCAATATCAATATAGGTTTTTCCCTCTCGAAGCATCTTGGCAACTTCATAGCGTTGCGCCATGGCAAGAAAAGCTCATTGATGGTGCAGACATCCTCGAAAAAGCAAAAAGTATTCCTCGGTTCCTTTCAGCGTCTGTATCCTTCGAAGAGGTGTCGCACCTCTTCCGTATCAGTTTTTATTCATTAGAGCGATTCCTCCTCTGTATATTTTTCGTAAATAGAATTTTTCAAAGATGTTTTTATAAATGTTTTTCCGATAAATTTCTCTAATCTATCATTTTATTCCCCAATTGATAGGAGTCGGTCTTCTGGTATCGAAAACCTTTTTACATCAAAAAGATCGGAAAAGTCGGTCTGCTTTACCGATATAGGATTCCTACAAACGATAGCCGTCTATATTTCTTCTTCCCTGACGCAGAATTGATCTCCGTATTGCATCAATACTTTTGCGGAATCAACATTACAGAAGTATCGGAAGCTGCATTTTCCAGAAGATCATATTTCCCGTCTTGCTCCCGCTTTGATAGGGGGTGCCAGTCTCCGATATCCGCTCCGAAGGGTGAGAAGAATCTCGCAGGGCTCTGGAAGCCAAAGGCTCCACATTGCGTTCCCAACGATCCGTATCCTTTCTCCACCGCTCCAAGAACGATCCGTAAAATTAATGTGTCCCCAGGGTGAGAGGCAAACTCATATCCGTCATCCTTTAAAGCCTAGGAGTCAGCTTCTTTACAGTTTCCTTATCTTCTTCAATATTCGGATTAGCCTTGTTTTTCGGATCCAGGGCGAGGAGAGTTCGGGTCGAGATGTTTCGTCCGATGCGATAGCCCAGTACACCGTTGTATCCGGTGAAAGCAATGATTGCTTTATGCCCGTGGTGAGAGCAAAGTCAGGGTGCTCTTCAACAAATTCATCAAAATGGGAGACCAAATCGTAGTCGCCGATGCTGACATTTCCGATCTTTGTCCAGTGTGTGCAACTTCGGCTTTCCCTCTTCGTCTAAAAACCATCTTATCAGCAAAACCGCTTCCTTGCATATAAATATAGTAATTTACATCGTCCTCCGGACATGACAGAAGGGCTTTTTCCTTCGGGCAGCATAATCTCTTCTTTATCATTTTCTTTGTGCCGTCAGGCTGCTCCTCACATTCCGCAATATCATGCATATGTACCATGACATATCCGCGCTCGTACATTTCTCGGATTACTTCCTTAAATTCCGGATCGTAGTCATTACAGGGAGTGTACTGCCGTCCCTGATGGGTATCCTTTAAAAGCGCGGTCTGTATCCACAACTAGAATGTGAAAAGAAAATATGAGTAATGCTATCCATATCTGCGGGAACAAGCTTTGTTTTTGCTTCCTCAAATTCCGTGATTTTTGCGGAAATTTCACTATCTTCCGAGAGACTTAAGGAATTGAGTGTGGCAATTGCTCCGTCGTAATCATACTGCCTGGCTTGCAGTTCTGCAGCCTTTAATGCCTCTTCCTTTTCGGATAATGTCGTGTCCGTACTTTCTTCGCTACTTTTGTTTTCGATTTCGCTATCGGAGCTTAGAGGGACGAGATGTTCTTTTTCCCATGCGGGAGAGCTTTCTTTTTGGCCCAGCAGTTCTCTTTCCCTTAGGTAAGGAAGCGCATAACGGATTCCAACAAAGGCAAGAAGAAGTAAAAGTAGCAACAAAAAGCTAAGAAGGATATGGACTCGCTTTTCGCGCCGCCGCTTCTCTCTTCTTAGCTCCATCTTTTTACGATGCTCGTTCATCCTCTTCTGATAATCTATCTCTTCAAAATCTTTTTCCGTCATTTTTTCCATCCTTTAAAGTGTTAAAAGCTATACCGCTCTAAGACATTGTGCGGAAACTTCTCTCTACTTTCAAGAAGAGAATCCCTTAAATTTTAGGAAGAAAAGAAGGTCCTTTAAGCACAGGATATAAAAAGGATTGGCTCTAATTTTTAAATTTATGCAGGAGGAGAAATGCTTTTATACAGTAACAGACAAAGCAAAACATCCAGCATTCCCTTAATAAAAGGTAAAGGGAGATTAAAGATGAGAGAGCCCTTTCCATACTTCCCTACAGAGGTAGAATCAGCTGATATAGGGAAGTACGGTTTCCTTGGGCATGAAGTTATAGTAAAAAGGATACACAACAAAAAGATTGGAGGGATAGGAAATCAAAAGCCATACTCAGCGCTCCGAGAAGGGACGCGATAACGGCGGATTTTTGTTTTTCTTTCTTCTGTAAAACAGTCCTGCAACACCTACAAAGCAGGATCCAAGGATAAAGTTTGACAGCTCTCCTGCAGCAAAGGAACCGGAACTGAAGGAATGTAGGATATTCTTAATGAGTTCGACCAGTATTCCTCAACAGGACCGATACCAAAAGGCGGCAAGAGGTGCAGGAAAGTCTGAAAAATCAAATTTAATAAAGGGGGCATAAGAGGAGCAGGGACCTCCAACCACATCAGCACATAGCTGATTGCGGAAAAGAATACCGATAATCGCAATATTTCCAATACGAATATTGCGATTCATTTTCTCCCTGTGCTCTTTTGTACCTGAAATTTGTTTCTCCGCTTCCGTTTTTCATTTTTACCTCGCTTTCCTAAAAAGGGAGGAGTTCCCCTTTCGCAATGAACAGATTTCTTCTTTCAGCGTGAAAAAGCGATTGACTATTGTGAGTAAAGAAAATGCATAGGCGCGTCCTATGTGGAAACTTATGCGGCATACTCATCAAGAATAAAAAGCCCTGTACAAAAGTACAGGGCAGAAAAATCGTCAAACTCGCTCCTCTTTCATCAGACTATACTGTTGGTGTCGGAATTACACCGACTCGGCTGCAAATGCAGGGTCGCGGACTCTACCGCCAGTGGGGAATCACACCCGCCCTGAAGAACTACTCTACAGAATACACCTTTTTGGGAAAATGCAATAGACTGTATAAATTCATAATTTTGGACAAAAGACACAAAACTTTTAAAATATTTTAGGAAAAAGTATACAAGAAAAGGCAGGGCCGCAGAAAAAGTATTTATAGAATAAAACTATAAAAATAAATAATGTTTTTTAATATAAAAATAAAAACAGTTTTTATCGAAGCAAAAGAGATAAGGAAATTAGCCATTTGAGGTAATTTTTTATAATAAAAATTTTGTATTTTCGAATAGGACCGTCTATAAAATGCTAATTTCTTGCACTTAACTCTAAAATTCACTATACTAGGGAAAAATAAGAATCTATGGGAATCTAAAAATTTGTTAGATAAAAAGAATGATATAAAACAAAATTCTAAAAAGAAATAGGAACAGTTTTACAGGGCAAGCTCTGCTCTTTTTCTTTTTGAAAAAGAGATAGGGAAGAGACGCCGGGAAGGAGAACTTATACGAGAGATGAAGACAATAGAGGCGGTCGGACAGATTCTTTGTCAGGACATCACCCAGATTATTCGAGTGTAAAGAAAGGCCCGATTTTTCGTAAAGGAGCACAGAATCGAGGAAGCGGATGTTCCGTTGCTTTTGTCCGTAGGAAAAGATCATATCTATATCTGGGATGAAGATGCCGATATGCTGCATGAAAACAAAGCCGCAGAAATCCTCTATAGGATGGGAAAAAGGCGAAAACATGCATCCCGGAGAGATCAAGAGGAAAGATCGAGTTTAGTGCAGACTGTGACGGCGTATTGAAGGTCGATTCGGAAGCTTTTTCAGCTCAATTCCTTCGGAGAAATGATGATGGCAACGAAGAGACAATACTCCCAGTGAAAAAAAGGGAGAAGTGACTTGCGGAACAAGAATCATTCCGCTTTGTATCGAAAAAGAAAAATGGAAGGGCAGAGCGCATAGCGAAAGATGGCGGCATTTTACAGCTTCTTCATATAAGAAAAAGAAGGTGGCCTTCGTGACTACAGGAAATAAAGTTTATCACGGAAGAATCGAGGACGGCTTTACGCCGGTTTGTAAAGGAAAAGCTCTCGTCTTTTCGGTGGAATTCATCAGGCAGAGCCTTTGCTCCGGATGATGTGGATATGAAATGAGCGCTATACAAAAATATCTTAATGAGGGAGCAGAGCTCATTCTGCACCGGCGGTATGTCGGTGGATCCCGATGACAGGACGCCTCTTGCCATCAGAAAGTCTTCGGAGGGGTGGTGAGCTACGGCGCACCGGTTCTTCGGGATCGATGTTCATGTTGGCCTACGGAGGGCAATGTACCGATTATGGGGCTTCCGGGCAGTGTTATGTTTTGCCCCATTACTGTATTTGACCTGATCTTACCCGCATCATGGCGGATGATCCCGTGACAAAAGAGGATATAGACAGCCTTGGAGAAGGTGGATTATTGTAAAAGTGCTTTATAGAAGCGTATTACTGCAAAAGAAAGTTTTTCCGGAAGCGTATTAGTTGTAAGAGCTTAGGGATATTTCCTTTGATGTAAATACTCGCTGAAACATCGGAATGAGGCACTGGGCGGAAAGGAAGATAGATGAGAGAAATATGGCAGCATATCGCGGAACTGGACCCGTCCGGAAAATGTCCTGCTGACTTCCCTAAACAGAAGAGTCTAGGTGAAAAAGTCCTTTTTGTGGATGGAGAAGAACAGGCAAGAACATCTGATTTTCAACATCTAATCCTCCCACTTTTAGTAAAAAGCAAAACGCGGGCCTGATTGCTTTAGGGAGAAACAGTGCATTTCCTGGATAATCTCGCCGGCGAAAAAGAAACTCATCGTGCTTGGAGCGGGACATGTCGCTCTTTCCGTGATTCGTTTAGGGAAAATGATTGGCTTTCAGGTGCTTTGCATCGAGGACAGACCTTCCTTTGCGAAAGCGGCGAAAGAGGCAGGAGCGGATGAGGTTTTGTGTGAGGACTTTGCAAAGCCCTCTCTACTAAAGGGGATAAAGACAGTTATTTTGTAATTGTCACTCAGCGGGCATACGCGACCTCATCTGCCTTAGAGATTCTGAAGAAATCCATGCCTATATCAGCATGATGGGATCAAAGAAGAGTTACATTTATTAGAAGCAGCTTTTTGGAAGAAGGAGTCAGCAAAGAAAGTCTTCAGGAATTGCATAGCCATCATCGGACTTGCTATTGGAGCGGAGACCCCTAGCAAATCAGGCTTTCCGTTCTTTCCGGAAATCGTGATGGAGAAGAATAAGAGCTTTCATCAGGAAGAGTCTTACGAAGGAAATGCTGGATGCCATGCTAAGCGGAGAAGACTATGTCTTGGCAACGATTGTGAAAAAGGCAGGGGCTCCGCACCGGAGAAGCCCGGCACGAAGATGCTGATCAGTCCCATAGGAAAGCTCATCGGCACTATCGGAGGGGCTGCGCCGAAGCGGAAGTGGTACAGAAGAGCAGGGAGTTATTTTTGGAAAATGCAAAACCTGCCTGTCTATATCATGTGGACCTTGCCGATGACATTGCGGCAGAGGAAGGCATGGTCTGCGGAGGACAGCTGGATGTACTTTTTAGAAAGAGTCTGAGCGAAAAATGCTATAGGGAAAGATGTGGAATTGAAGCTACATAAGGGTTTTAGAAAAAGAAGCCGAAAGAGCAATGTGAGGAATGAGCTTAGACTAGCTTTTTAGTCAGGAAGGAATAGAAAAAAGCAAGAGGAAGAATGAAGGATCAATTTCAAAGACAAATCAATTATAGTCGCCTTTCCGTTACGGACCGTTGCAATCTGCGTTGCCGTTACTGCATGCCTAAGGGCATGGAGAATGTCTTCCGTGGAGAAAGCTTCTGTCCTTTTTCGGAACTTCTTTTTCTGGCAAAGAAAGCTTCGAAGCTGGGAGATCAACCGATTTAAGGTGACAGGCGGAGAGCCCTTGGTGCAGGGACAGGGTCTTGGATTTTATTAAGGAGCTTAAAAAGCGATAAGGTGGAACAGGTCACGCTGACCACGAACGGCATTTACTGAAGGAAGCGCTTCCGGAGCTTCTTTCCGCCGGAATGAACAGGATAAATGTGAGCCTTGATAGCTTAAAGGAGGAAAGATTCGCATGAAATCACAGGTCTTCCCGTGCTTTCCCGGGTTTTTAGAGGGGATATACGCAGCTTGTGATGCCGATTCGTGTCAAGCTGAACACGGTGATGCAAAAGGGAAAAAATGAGGAGGAGCTCTTTTTCTCTATTAGCGATTGCAAGGGAGCGTCCTCTGGACATTCGTTTCATAGAAATGATGCCGATTGGCTATGGGAAAAATTTTTGAACCCTACTATAATGAAGAAATTTTTAGAAAATCAGAGATTTATCCGGGCATTACGGAGGATATTTCCGTCCACGGAAACAGTCCTGCAGTATTACCGAATCCGGCTTTCTCAGTTCTGTAGGGTTTTATTTCTGCGCTTCACGGGAAGTTTTGCGGAAGCTGTAATCAGGATCCGCTTAACGAGCGAAGGAGGATTAAAGCCTTGCCTTTGCTATGGAAATGGATATGCGCTTGGGGGATATTACGCAATACGGCATTTTTCGAAGAGGAGAAAAGAGCGGAAGTGGAAAAACACTTCGGAACTGTATTTTAGGAAAGCCGGAAAGCCATGCCTTTGAAAAACTCTCGAGGTTACGGAACATAGAGCGATGGGTAAAATCGGTGGATAGCTTTGCGTTAGGATTTCGATAGACAATAAAGAAGGCAATAACGAAGATAATAAAGAAGGTAAAAAGAGGTAAAGCCGAACAGAGAAAAAGGCTTGGAGGATCAATGGGAAAGTTATTGGCAATTTGCATAAGCAAAAGGAACAGAAAAAGAAGTAAAGGAAAGCAGTCCTCATCCCGCAGTTTGGGATAGAGGGAGATGCGCATGCAGGAAGTGGCACTGAGGCAGGTTAGCTTCTTTCTCTTGAAAAGATGAGGGACTTTCGGAAAAAGGGGCGGAAGTCGCGTTCGGTGCATTTGGAAAAATCTGGTGGTGGAAGGCTTTGACCTTTCGAGTGCCAGTGGGAAGTAAAATCCATGTCGGAGAAGCGGTATTGGAGCTGACACAGCTCGGAAAAGAGTGCCACAGTCACTGTGCAATCTTCCATAGAATGGGAGACTGCATTATGCCAAGAGAAGGGGTGTTTTCCAGAGTAATCAAGGGAGGAACCGTCAGAGAGGGAGACCCCGTAGAGGTTTTTCCGCCTGATCCGAAGAGAGCTTATACAGCGGCGGTCATTACCCTTTCGGATAGAGCGTCTTCCGGGGAATATGAGGGACCTTTCGGGACCGCTTATTCAGGATTTTTAGAGAATCAGGGGATAGTAGTGGAGGGCGATTGCTTCTTCCGGACGGAAGAGGCTTTAGAAAGGCACTCATTCGTTTAGCGGATCAAAGAGAGATATCTTTGATTTTCACAACCGGAGGCACGGGATTTTCTGAAAGAGACTGCACTCCGGAGGCCACTAAAGCCGTGTGTGAAAGAGATGTTCCCGGCATTCCGGAAGCCTTACGGCAGCATAGCTTAACAATTACCAAAAAGCCATGTTAAGCCGTCAGACTGCAGGGATACGGAAACATTCTTTAATCATAAACCTTCGGAAGCCCGAAGGCTTGCAAGGAGAATCTGGGTTTTTATTTCGGAGCTCTTTCATGGCATAGGGTTTTACGGGGTACAGAAAAAAAGAAAATTAGGAGGAAAAGTATGAAAAATTTGTAGTAGGAAGCCTTGCCTTAGTACTTTCCGCTATGCTCATCTCTTGCGGAGGAGCAAAGAAAGAGGACAGCAGTAGAGAGCAGTGTAGTAGAGACCGAGAGCAGTAAAGCGGAGACAGAAGGCGCAAAGGAAACGGAAAAAGGCCACTGAAGGGAAAAGACGGAAGTTCAGGTCTTTGTTGCAGCTTCTCTTAAAAATGTAATGGAAGAGCTCAGGAGCGCAGTATGAGAAGGACAATCCTTCCGTGAAGCTCATTTTCCAGGCAGATTCTTCGGAGAGCTCCTGACACAGATTCAGGAGGCTATGCTTGTGATGTATTCTTTTCCGCAGCACAGAAGCAGATGGATACTTTGCAGGGAGGAAGGAAAGCTCGTTGAAGGTACAGAGACAAAATGTGAGTCAATAACCAGCTTTGCGTAATCACAAGAAAAAGACAGCAGTACGAAGGTTACCGGCTTAGAGACAGCTGAAAGATGCAAAGTCCATTGCTCTTGCAGACGGTACCGTACCGGTGGGAAGATATACCAGAAAAAGCACTGGTGAGCCTCGGCATTTACGGAGGCAGAGGACCTTTCAAAATCAGTACAAAGGAAGTTTCCGATGCTTTGGGCGGTGTAGAGATTTCCGAGCAGTCAATGTTTCAGAAAGGGTACTGGCGGCAGTAGTGGAAGAGCTCTTCCGAAGTGGGAACAACCTATTATTCCGATACCTACAGGAAAGACACGGATGTGGAGATTCTCGAAAAGGTTTCCTATGATTTAACCCGGAAATGTTATCTACCCCATTTCTCAGATAGTTAATGATGAAGCAAGCGAAGCGGAAATTACGGAAACAAAGAAGTTTGTGGGTTTGTTTTGCAGCTGACACGGCAGAGGAGACATTCAAAAGTATTATTTTGACACCAATGTAGAATAAAGATGACGGAAGGAGAAATCCATGATGGAAATGATAAAAAAGCTTAGACTGGAGTCACTTATGGATTCTCTGAGAAACCGCAGTGGTTACCACTGTGATTTGCTTCTTTTTAGGAATATTTTTGGCCAGGAAGGTGATGAAGCTCCCGTCCCTTGGGACAATTTTTATTGACAGCTACTTACCCTTCCTATGGTCCTTCCCCGACAGTAGCAGGATTTTTCCTGCTCCTTCTTTTAGTAGAGAAGACCCTTCGGTATCTTCCTTTTTGAGCATTTCGGCATCAAGGTGGTGCAGTCCTTCTTAGGATGTGTGGTGGCGGCAACCGTGATTTCCTTACCCTTATGTATCGAAAGTGCAAGGTCTGCCTTCGCACTCGTTTCGAAGGACTTGGTTTATGCCGGGCGGACGCTCAGGGATGAGCGAGTTTTCATTTTCTGGAAAAGTGATTGTACCGCTCTCTGCCCCGGTATCTTTTCGGAACGGTTTTAAGCTTTGCAAGAGCGCTTGGAGAATACAGGGGCGACTTCCATGCTTGCGGGAAATATTCCGGGGAAGACCGCGACCATTTTCCCAAAGAATCGCTCTCGTTATGCAGGACCAGGACTATGCGACTGCAGGTTTTTTGGGTAATGGTTGTTCTCCTTCTGTCCTTCAGGATTATAACGCTTTATCAGTTTGCGACAGAGGAAAAAGCGCTATCAGGGATAGATTAAAGAGAGCGCAGGGGCGAAGGAAAGCAAGCCGGGCTCTATAGGGATATAGTATAGAATAGATAAGTAGGCTAAGCTCTATATGGACAGAGGATGGAATAGATAAAATGGCATGCAGTGTTTCGATTATATGGGAAGCTTTTCTCTGGATATGCAGTTTCAGACAGAGGCAAAAGAAGCTCAGGATTCTCGGAGAATCCGGGGCGGAAGAATCCATGTGCCTAAAAGGCGATTGCCGATTCTTAAGCCCGATGAGGGGAGATTTACATCGGCGAGAACTGTGTATTTTCAAGGAAAAAAGATGAATCTTCCGCCGCAAAAGAGGGAAGGTGGGCTATCTTTTTCAGTCTACGCACTTTTTCGCATATGAGCGTTTGGGAGAATCTTTCAGTGGCTCTTAAGGAGCAAGGAGGAAAAAGAAGAAAAATCAGCTCTATTTTTAGAAAAAAATGGAGCTAAAGGGTATGGAAAAAAACACCTTACCGGGAAGCTTTCGGGCGGGCAGCAGCAGAGGCAGCTCTTGCGAGGATTCTTGTGGGAGAACCGGAGATCATCCTGTGACAGAACCCTTTTCCGCACTGGACTTTTCTCTTCAGGGACCGAGATGCAGGAGGAGCTTATGCTACATTTGGAGGACTTCAAAGGAAGCTGTATTATGGTTTCCCATTCGAGAGATGAGCTCTATCGCTTTTCCGAGGAACTTCTCATCGTGGAGACGGCAGGCTCCTCTGCCAAGGAGAAACAGAGAGCCTCTTCAAAAATCAGGAAGAGGCAGCAGCAGCTTTGACAGGCTGTAAAAACATTTCCAAAAGCCGAGAGGAAAAATGGCCTGTATGCAGTGGACTGGGGAATGAGAGCTTCAGCTTGATAAAGGAAATATCGGACAACCTCTCCTATGTGGGCTACCGTGCCCATGATTTTATCCCTGTGTTTTCGGAGGAAGAGGCGGGAGAAAATTGCATCCCAGTTCGCCTAGAAATATTGCGGACTACCCCTTTGAAAAAAGAATTTCTATTTTCAGGCGAAGAGGGTGCAGGAAAGAATCGTTTTATGGAACAGAGAGAGTCTCTTGCAAGATGGGAGCCTTTGGGGGATTCCACAGTATCTTAAAAGTAGATACGGAGAAGCTTCTACTCTTAGAAGAATAAATTTTTGAATAGCTGTACAAATCAAATCTCTTTTTATGTTTTTATGGTTTGTAGACCTCTTTTTGGAGTACTCTACCGCTAGGGCTCATAAAGTAAAGCAAAAATCGGAGATTTGATTTTTACAGTGAATAAAGTTTGAAATAAGACTTGCAGCGAAAGTGCAGGATGAGGAGAAAAAAATGGGAGGTTTACACATTTTTGATGATAAGGGGAAATGCCCGTATGGTTGATGTTTCCGAAAAAGGACGACACGGAAGAGTAGCAGTCGCGGTGGGAAGCATTTTTCCTAAATGAAGAAGCCATGCAGGCAGTTCTTGGGAAGAAAAATCAAAAGGAGATGTTTTTTACTGTAGCGCAGGTTGCAGGAATCATGGGGGCAAAAACGCTGTTCGGATCTCATTCCGCTTTGCCATATTTTGCCGCTTCATGGAGCAAAGATAGAGTTTAGTGTAGATGAGAAGATAGGGCGAAATTCAGGTTATTTCCACGATGAAAACACTGGGAAAACCCGGGGATTGGAGATGGAAGCGCTTACCGGGGCGAGCATTGCACTACTCTGCATTTACGATATGTGTAAGGCTATTGATAAGCGCATGCATATTGAAGCGGTGCATTTACAGGAGAAAAAGGCGGAAAAAGCGGAGATTTTTCGCTACGATGAAAGATAAAAGCGGAGGGAAAAATGATTTATTTGGATAATGCGGCGACAACAGCTTTATCGGAGACGGCAAGAAAAAGCCATGGAGCCCTATCTTTCCGGCTATTATGGGAACCCTTCTTCTATTTACCGTTTCGGACAAGAGGCGAGAAAGGCGGTAGAAAGAGCAGGCAGACTATCGCCTCTCTTCTTCATGTTTCTCAAAACGATTTATTTTACCGGAGGAGGGACGGAAAGCGATAACTGGGCAATTTCTTCCGTGGCCTTGGAGAGTGCATTAAAAAAAGGAAAAAGAGCGCGCAGCTCATCACCAGTACCATAGAACATCCTGCCGTGCTTCGAGACTTGTAGCTTTTTGAAAGCTTGGGAGTAAAAATAAGCGGTTCGGTGGATAAAGAGGGCTTTCTGGATTTGGAGATTCTGGAAAAAAGTGTTACAGGAAGAAACTCTTTGAGAGAAGGAAGACATTCTTTCCCTTCGAAGAGCAGGGAAGAAGCAAAAAGGAGGTTCCACTGCCTTGTCTCCGTTATGGCGGCAAACAATGAAATCGGAACGATAGAAAATCTAAAAGGAAATAGGGCGCCTTGCGAAAGAGTACAGCGCAGTTTTCCATACCGATGCCGTGCAGGCTTTCGGTCAGATTCCGCTCGATATGGAGAAATGCGGATGAGACCTTCTCTCTGCAAAGCAGCCATAAAATCCACGGACCTAAGGGGTGGGACTCTATATATCGAAAAGGTCTTAAGCTCCCTCCTTTTTACGGCGGAGCACAAGAGGACTTCGTGCAGGTACGGAAAAATGTTCCCGGAATAGTCGGCTTTTCTGCAGCAGCGAAGGCCTTTTCCACGATGGAAGGGGAAGAAGAAAAGTTGCACTGCGAGACTTATTTTTAAAAAGGCCTGAAATCCCGGGGGTGAAAAATCAGCGGTGTGAATCCGCTGGAAGACGAGGGAATCGGAGAGGTCCGGGAAAAGCCCCTTCCTTTCCTCACTTCATCACCGTCTCCCGGAAATGTCCATATCTGCCTTCCCGGAGTAGAGGAGAGGCGTTCTCTCTACTTGACCAAAAGGAATCTGTGCAAGCAGCAGCTCAGCCTGTGCAGAAGCGGTTCTTTAGAGCCGAGTCATGTACTTCTCGCAATCGGAAAGAGTCATGAAGAAGCATACTCCGGACTGCGCTTAAGCCTGGAAGAGACACTCACGGAGGAAGAGCTGGAATATACGGTTAGAGCAATCAAAGAGGCAGTGGAGAAATTGAGGGGTTAAAGGGTAAAACAAAAAGTAAAGAATATAAAAGAAAAGTAAAAATTGTAAAGAGAAAATAATGAAGAGGTAGAAAAATTCATTTTATAATAGGGATGTAATAAAAAGCCATAGTTAATTAGTATAAGTGCATTTCAAAGAAGTTTTTCAGATATTCAGAAGAAGTCTAAAGAGAAGGGGTATGTATGGAAGTGGCAAAGATTTCAAGTAAAGGGCAAATTACAATTCCGGTATCCGTTAGAAACAAACTCAAGTTAAAAAGCGGAGATAAACTTGTAATAATGGAAGAAAATGGAAGATTTTGCACTTTGGGGAATTCGCAATGCTGGCCTTTAAAAAGAGTGAAGAAGAATTCAGAGGAGTAGCCGAGGAAGCCGGGTATTATAAGGAGGAAGATTTACAAAGCTTCGCTCAGGAGATAGAGAGGAACAGAGGAGAAAATAAAATGAGAATCATGCTGGATACCAACATTTTGATATCCGTGAGTTTTTCTTTCCCTCTAATCAAACCAGAAACTTAATTAAAAAGAATCACGCAGGCAGAGATGAAATAGTGATTTGTGATTATGTTATAGAAGATTAAGTCTTATAGTTGAAGGAAGTTTTTCATCAAGAAAGCCTGCTCTAAAGATCATAGCCTGCTTTGACTGGTACAAGTAAAAAGAAATCCGGAAAGGAGAAATATCGAATAAACTTCACACTTTCTACAAGAATTAGCACTCATCCTTGGCAGTGCTAACAATTTGATAATAAAAGCTATCTTGTAGAAAAGTGAGGTAGTGAGTATGAATATAAAATCGTTTTACACAAAAGTCGGTAGAAAGTATCAACAACAGCCAAGGTAGCCACTGGATCATGGGAATCAGGCACTGGAGCAGGTGCATTTGCTCTTAAAGCCTCTTTCAGGTGAGGAGATAGCCTGATTGCAGAAGCTTTTACAGAAAAATGGGCATTTCACGGATAGCTTCGAAAGAGCGGTGAGAGAGAAAATCAATGCACTCCCACGGGTTTCGGAGGGCAGCGGTATTTTTCGCAGGATGCGAATAAAATCGTGATGAATGCGGAGGACCATGCGAAAAGCCATGGGCGATGGTATGTGTCCGTGGAGCATATTTTTCCTCGCGCTCCTAAAGGACGGAGACAAGACGATTCGGGAGCTGTTTAAAGAGTTTGACATCCAAGGGAGAAGTTCCTTTCTGCGCTCTCCTCCGTCCGGAAATCAAGAAAGTTATGACGGACAACCCGGAAGGCGCTCATGACGCCTTAAATAAATACGGCTATGAAATGGTCGAAAGAGCAAGTCAGCAGAAGTTCGAGTCCCATTATCGGAAGAGACGAGGAAATCCGAAACATTATCCGATCCTCTCCCGAAAGCAGAAGAATAACCCTGCTTGATCGGAGGCCGGTGTCGGAAAAGACTGCAGCGGTGAGAGGACTTGCCCAGAAGGTGCGAAGGGCGATGTGCGGAATCTTTGAAAAATAAGAAAATCTTTGCGCTCGATATGGGCTCTCTCATTGCCGGGGCAAAGTACAGGAGAAGTTCGAGAAGAAAGACTGAAGAAGCGGTTCTGGATGATGTCAGAAAGTCCGAGGCGAGATCATCCTCTTTATCGATGAAATCCATAATATCGTCGGCGCAGGAAAAACCGAGGGTTCCATGGACGCGGAAGCACCTATTTAAAAGCCGCTTCTTGCAAGAGGCGAGCTGCACTGTATCAGTGCGACAACCCTCGATGAATATAGAAAATATATTGAAAAGGACGCCGCTCTTGAGCGTCGTTTCCAACCCGAGTTATGGTGGATGAGCCGACGGTGGAGGATACCATTTCCATCTTAAGAGAGTATAAAGGAGCGCTATGAAGTCTTCCACGGCGTAAAAATCACGGATACCGCACTCGTTGCGGCGGCGACGCTTTCAGACCGTTACATCTCCGACCGTTTCCTTCCGGATAAGGCAATAGACCTTGTGGATGAGGGCCTGCTGCCATGATTAAGACGGAAATGGATTCCATGCCGGAAGAAATGGACGAGCAGCAGAGAAAGATTATGCAGCTGCAGATTGAAGAGCTTGCGCTGAAAAAGAGGACGATCAGCTTTCCAAAGATAGACTTGCAGCCTGCACAAAAGGGAGCTTTCGAGCTTCGGGATAAGTTTAATGTCAAAAGGCGCAGTGGGAAAAATGAGAAAAAATGCCGTTTTCAAGTTGCAGACTTTAAGAGAAAAGAAGAACGAGAGCTGCAGGCGGAAGTCAATATTGCAATGCAAAAGGGGAGAGTATGAAAAGGCCTCCAAGTTGCAGTATCAGGATCTGCCACAGGTCGAAAAAGAGACTTGGAAGAGGCTGGAAGCACTGGCCCAAAAAGAAGAAAAACAGTACGCTTGTGCATGACAGGGTAACAGAGGAAGAGATTGCCAGAATCATCAGTCGTTGGACGGGCATTCCCGTAACAAAAGCTGAATGAATCCGAGCGTTCAAAAGGTCTTGCACCTTGACGAGGAAATTCATAAGAGACTCATCGGACAGGAAGAAGCGGTAGAGAGGTTTGCGAAGCGATTCTTCGTTCGAAGGCGAGTATAAAGGATCCCACGAAGCCGATCGGCTCCTTCCTCTTCTTAGGACCTACCGGTGTGGGAAAGACCGAGCTTGCGAAGTCCCTTGCGCAGAACCTTTTCGATGATGAAAATGCGATGGTCAGAATCGATATGTCGGAGTACATGGAGAAATATTCCGTATCCCGTCTTATCGGCGCGGCTCCGGCTATGTAGGCTACGAAGAGGGGCGGACAGCTTACGGAAGCGGTAAGAAGAAAGCCCTATGCCGTTGTGCTTTTTCGACGAAATCGAGAAAGCTCATCCGGATGTCTTCAACATTCTCTTACAGGTGCTGGATGACGGAAGAATCACGGATTCGCAGGGCAGAACCGTAGACTTTAAGAACACGATTATTATCCTGACTTCGAATATCGGGGCGCAGAGCCTCTTGGACGGTATCGGAGAGGACGGCGTGATTTCGGAAGAACTCAGAAAAGAAGTGATGGATAGCCTGCACGGGCATTTCCGTCGGAGTTCCTAAACCGTCTGGACGAAATCTATCCTCTTTAAGCCGCTTATTCAGAAGGACATGGAGCGGATTGCGGAGCTTATTTTTAAAGGACATCAATAAACGTTTGCAGGATAAGAGACTGCACATTGAGATTGCAGAAAGAGGCCCTGGATTTCATTTTGGAAAAATGCCTATGAGCCGGGCTTTGGAGCAAGACCCTTAAAGCGTTATATGCAAAAAGCATGTGGAGCAACTTGCCGCAAAGTGTATCCTGGAAGACAAGGTAAAAGAAGGCGATAAAATCGAGATAGTACTGGAAAAACGGAGGATTGAAGGCGGAAGTAAGAGCCATCAGATACCCTATACCCGAGGCGAAACAGCTCCGGTAGACTGTGCTATGTGTTTTACTTTGCATTTTGCTCGGGAAAATTTTTATATTTACTCCGGAAATGTACATATCTTACTCTCAGGTATTTTGTATCTTTCTTTGACCTCGGTTCATCAGAATGGTATAATTTCTCCAAAATGTCTTTAAAGAAAGTTCAAGAAAGAATGCATAGAGCAAGAGGGAGGCAAATGGAAAACGAAGAACTGATTTCCGTGAAAAAAGGTAAGCAAGGTTTACCGATTGTATGACCGGGCTATAGATGAGATTATTGGAGTCTGTCAGCATAAGAAAGAATCCTATCATAAGGATGCCCTGCAGGACATTTCCCTTTTCCGTAAAAAGGGGAGAAGCGGTAGGGATTATCAGAACAAACAGTTCCGGAAAATCCACCATGCTGAAGAGATTATTACCGGCGTGCTTACCCGACAAGCGGAGGTGTGGAAACAAAAGGAACGATTTGCGCACTTCTTGAGCTTGGAGCGAGGCTTAAACCAGGACTATACGGGATTGAAAAGCATATACATGAACGGCACTATGATGGGTATCAGTAAGGAGGAAATGGACAAGAAGCTTCCCGCTATCCTGGAATTTGCCGACATCGGAGACTTTCGTCTATCAGCCCGTGAAGTCCTATTCCAGCGGAATGTTCGTCCGCCTGGCCTTTGCCCTATATTTCCATCGATCCCGAGATTTTTGATTGTCGATGAGGCTCTTTCCGTAGGAGATGTCTTCTTTCGGGCAAAATGCTATCACCAGAATGGACGAGCTGAAGAAGAAGGGCACCACCATTCTCATGGTTACACATGACCTCGGATCCGTGATGAAGTACTGTGACCGTGTCATTCTCTTCAACAAGGGAGAAAAGGTCGGAGAAGGCCTTCCCGGGCAGATGGTGGATCAGTACAAGAAGATTCTTGCGGGAAAGAACCCCGCAGCAGAAGTTTGTGGATGAGCAGGACTTCTTAGGGGACGGGACGACAGTAAAGTCGGAGAAGAAGGGAAGACAGGGAGCTTCTCGAAACAGAAAGCGAAGCAGGTGTAAAACAGCATTCAGAAACGAAAGAAGACGGCAGTTCCAAGCAAGCGGCGAGATCTGAACAAAGCAGGGATAGAGAGACAATCCGGTGCAGAGACCGGCGCAAAGCGTGATCGCCTCATGAAGGAAGAAATGAGTAGTAACCCTCCGCACAGCTCTACGGAAACGGAAGGCGGAGATTGTGGACTTCGGGATTTTTGATAAGGACGGAAAAGCTCGGCAATATCCTGATAAAGGAGAAAGCTTCACGATCCGGGAGAATTCATTTCTATGACGAGATTGCATCCCCATTTTCACCTTCACGATAAAGGATAAGCGCGGAATGGACTTAAGCGAGACCAATACGCTTTTTGAAGGAAAAACATCCCTGCCGTGAAGGCGGGTGACGAGTATATTTGCTCTTTCACGCAGAAAATGAATCTGCAGGGCGGAGAGTATCTCCTTTCCATTTCCTGTACGGGTTTTGAGGGGCGGAGAGCATACTGTCTGTGACAGAAAATACGACATTACCAGCATTACCGTGCTGTCCAATAAAAACACGGTGGGGATTTACGATATGGAGTCGAAGTGGCTCTGGAAAGGCATGACGCATGACATTTACCGAGTATAAAGGAATCTCATAGATTGGATTAACTTCTTTCCGGCCGAGGGAGGTTTGGAAAGAGATGCGAGAGTCCTCTTTCTTTCCGATAAAAGAGACGGAAGCGGTCTTTGCGAGCCGTTTAAAGAGGCGAGTAAAGCGCTTCTCTCGCTTCGCTTGGAGGAAGGGCGAGTATGACTACATTTTGATTCCAGATCTCACGAAGCGTCTTCTTACGCTCTTTCAGGATTCCTTGGAGCTTGTGCTTAGCTCCCTCTTGGACAAATACCTTGTTCCCGGAGGAGAGCTCATTTTGGGAATCCATAATGAGAAAAGTATGGAGAGCCTTGCCACCGAGTATCTGGAGAAGGACTTTCTTATACCACGCTTTCAGAGCTGCAGGTATCGACCCTGCTTAGCAAATATGATGAGGGAGGGAAGATTGTACTTTTTCACTTCCGTCCCTGGACTACCCATCCATTTCTATACCAAGGATAGGCTCCCGAAAGAAGGAGAGGAGGGAAGGAGTATCACTGACGCTATCCGAGGAGGAGTATTTCCTGCCTTTGCGCCCTGCTTTCTCTACCGATTTTTAGAAAAGATACGACTGGCATTCGGGGATGAAGGACATCCATAGTAAAGAGAGTGGACTATATTAGAGTATAATTCCAGCAGAAAGCCCGAATATGCCATCAAGACGGAGATTCTCACGGAGAAAAAGGGCGATAAGTTCGTCTTAAAGAGGAATTACGAAGGGAAGCCAATACCCACATCAGGTCTCTTCCGGAGAAGCGAAAACTTATGGAAGAGTTCTTTTTCCGAGCGAAATGTCAGTGTCTTGGAGGAAATACAGTTTCCTGAGAGCCTATGAGTCCTCCGAATCACTTTCCTATATCACTTATCCTTTTGTAAAGGGAAAAGAGCATTTCGAAATCCTAGAGCTGATAACTGACGGAAAAGCACCGGTTAAAGAGATTACAGGCCTTGGTTCTTCTTCTTGGAAGAGGGTGGATTCAGCCTGCGAATTATGATCTGCTTTTTGAAAAATGTCTTAATGGTGCAGGATAAGGCGGTGCTCATTGACTGCGAATGGGTATTTCCGGAAGGCGTGGAACAGAAGCTTCCTGGAATACCGAATTCTCCATTATTGGTATGAAAGTTATAAGCATAAATTAAAATATAGAGATGAAGAGAGCTTTTTCCGCCTCTTCTCCGTAGGAAGCGAGCTTCTTAGTGCAGAGAAGAAGGAAGAGAGTTCCAGGAGGAGTGCACGGAGAAGGCGAAGAGCAATGTCTGGGCATACCGCAGTCAACGCTTCCAGTCCGGAAAACTTCCGGAAGCAAAAGGAAGTCATCGAAGAAAAAGAACGAAACATTGCGCATCTTCAGGAGGAAATCAAGGGATAAGGATGTCGCACTAAAAAGAAAGAGAAGTGCTCCGCCTGACTCAGGTGCATGTCGGAAATCTGGAAAAGGTCATCAGCACTCATGAACGGGATATTGCGCAACTTCAGACAGAAAATGCATACTTTACAAAGCACCAGAGTCTTTATTCCCGCATAAGAAGAAAAACTCTCTTCACTTTTTAACCGTCGTTTCCGGAGGATACTAAGAGAAGACTGATTCTCTACTATATCGCGCAGACCTTTTTACACCCGATAAGAACCTTAGCCCTTTATCTTTTTGCCGGACGGAAGAAATCGGATACTGGGACATTTTAAAGATTGGAAAGGCATACAAAGAGGGGCGGAAAAAGTTCGCTTTGCAAAAAAATAGAGCAGCCTAAGGTCAGCATCGTCATTCCCTGCTATAACCAGATTCACTATACCTATCGCTGCCTGCAATCCATCCTTGCTCACACGAGCCAGGAGGAAACGCCTTACAAGTGATTATTGCGGATGATGTTTCCACCGACGCTACAAAGGATTTCGCGTCTCTTTTCGAGAACCTCGTCATTGCCGGAATAAAGAAAATATGGGCTTCCCTGAAAAATTGCAATCAGGCAGCGGAAGTCGCAAGAGGAGAATATATCTTCTTCTTTAAACAATGATACGGAAGTGACCGAAGGGCTGGCTTTCTTCCCTTCTTAAATTTATGGAAAGACGCCCCGATGCCGGCATGGTGGGATCCAAGCTCGTCTATCCGGATGGAAGGCTCCAGGAGGCGGGCGGCATAATCTGGTCCGATGCCTCCGGCTGGAACTACGGAAGACTACCAAAACCGGATGATCCGGAATACAACTATGTGAAAGAAGTGGACTATATCTCCGGTGCGGCGATCCTCATTCGCAGTTCCCTTTGGAAGGAAATCAGGGGCTTTGACGAGCTTTTTGCACCGCTTACTGTGAGGATTCCGACCTTGCCTTCTCCGTCAGAAAGCACGGCTATAAAGTGTTGTATCAGCCACGCTCCAAGGTCATCCACTATGAGGGAATCTCGAACGGTACCGATGTGGAGGGCAGTGGCCTAAAGCGTTACCAGAAGGTAAATCAGGAGAAATTTAAGGAAAAATGGAAGGAAGAGTTGAAGAAGCAGAGCGAGAATACCGGTAATCCCAACCCTCTCCGCGCGAGAGGCGGGGACAGGAAAACGCTATGTTCTCTTTGTTGACCATTATGTACCGACCTTCGATAAGGATGCCGGTTCAAAAACGACCTATCAGTACCTGAAAATGCTGACAGACAAAGGGGTAATTGTGAAATTCCTCGGGGATAATTTTCTTCATGAGGAACCCTATACCTCCGCTTTGGAGGAGCTAGGCATCGAGGTTCTTTACGGCACGAAGATGCAGGGCGATATCTGGAATTGGATGGAACGAAATAAGGATATGATAGATGTCGCCTATTTGAATCGTCCGCATATTGCAACAAAGTACATAGATTTCATTAAGGAAAAATACGCCCTGGAAGATTATTTTTCTACGGACACGACCTGCACTTCCTCCGTCTCCAAAGAGGTACGAGCTTGAGCAGAGACCTGAGCTTCTGGAGGAGATTCAGTACTTTAAAAACATGGAATTCTCCGTGATGGGGAAGGCCGAGATGAACTATTATCCCTCTTCTTTGGAAGTGGAGGAAATCCATAAGATAGATGAGACTATCCCGGTAAAAGCCATTACCGCCTATGTCTTTGATAAAGCGGCAGTAGTGGAGAAGATAGGGAGAAGAGAGGGCATCCTCTTTGTAGGCGGCTTTGCACATCCGCCCAATGAGGACGCTGTTCTATGGTTTTCTCAGGAAATTCTTCCCCTTTATGAAGAGACAGCTTCGGAGCTGAAATTCCGTATTGTGGGAAGCCATGTCACGGAAAAAGGTGAAGGACTTGGAAAAGATAGAAGGAGTCGAAGTGCTCGGTTTTGTCAGCGATGAAAGACTGCATGAGCTCTATCAGAAAAGCCGTCTTGTGATTGTTCCGCTCCGCTATGGTGCAGGCGTAAAAGGAAAGGTTGTCGAAGCACTTCACGAGGGAGCAGCAATACTGACCACCTCCTGCGGACGAGGGGATTCCCTCATGCGGAAGAAGTCATGGTAGTGGAGGACGATCCCCGGAAAATTTGCCGATGAAGCGGTGCTTCTGTGCGGAATCTTCCGAGAATTCGGGAGTATTCCAAGAAAGCGACAGAGTTTATTGCGGAGTATTTCTCCCCGATGCAGTATTTAAGGGGATAAAGGATGATTTTGGAGTGTAGGAGTATCCTGTGATACTGTGATTTGTAGCTGTTGAAACAGGGGCACGCTCTCGCTAACCTCGCCCTGACTGAGCATGGGCTCGGTAGCCCATTGCTCACTTTGCTTCGCAAAGCAAATTCCTTCGGAAGTTGGTCCGCTACAGGACGACTCTTCTGATGAAAAAGTCTGTCCTACGGATACTAAGCGAAAACTGCAGTTCCTTTGTTTTTCGCAAGTACCGGCAGGGCTCAGATTGCTCCCTTATTCCAACAGCTACAAATCGCAGTGTATAGCTTGATACAATTCAAAATCATATTATAACGAAGTAAAGCCCCAAAGTGATAAATGAGGGTGATAAATCCCGAAAAAAAGGCAAAACTGAGGTGATAAATGATGGGATAAATCGCCCAAGAGGCAAAAAATGATGGAATAAATGATGGGATAAAATCGCCTAGAGGCGAAAATGATGGAATAAATGAGGTGATAAACCCTGAAAAAGGTAAAAATGAGGTGATAAATGATGGGATAAATCCCGAAAAAGATAAAAATGAGGTGATAAATGAGGTGATAAATCCCGAAAAAGACAAAACTGAGGTGATAAATGATGGGATAAAATCCAAACTATCTCATATAGCAGTAAAAACGAGGAAGAATAGAAAAACCACTTGAAATCATCAATGAGAATCCTCAGTAGCATCGGATTCGATTGCAGTCAACATGAATAATACGAGCACAGTATAGTTAAGAACGAAGGAGACAGGAAAAATCTATGGAAGCAATTCTCTTTTATGCGGAGGCCTCGGCACGAGAGCTCAGCTCGGTGAGTCTCCGACCGCCCTGAAGCCCATAGCGGATATAGCGGGAAAGCCCTTTTTACATTACCTTGTGAAAATGCTTTCTAAGGCGACGTAAAGCACCTGATATTTGCCCTCGGCTATATGGGAGAACAGATAGAAGCATATTTTAAGAGTGGAGGACTACGGACTCTCTATTTCCTATTCGTATGAGGACAGCCCCTTAGGAACGGGCGGTGCGATTCGCAATGCTCTTTCCCATGTTTCCGGGGAAAATGTGCTTGTCTTAAACGCGGATACCTATTTTCATACCAATTATGAAAGTTTGCTGAAAAGAACAGCTTAAGAACAAGGCTGCCATGACGATAGCCGGCAGGAAAATCGAGGATATCTCGCGTTACGGAGCAATCCTTAAGGACGAAACAGGGACGAATTCTTCGTTGGAATGAGAAAAATGCCTTCGAATCAGGCGGAGCACCGCGCCCCGGAGAAATCAACAGGGGCATATATGTTATGCAAAAAGCCTTATTGAAAAATCCCCGAAGGAAAGCAGAGTCTGAAAATGACTGTATCCGATGTGGCTAAAGGACGGAGTCTACCTTCAGGCGATTCTCTCGGACGGTTACTTTATGGATATCGGAATCCCGGAAGACTATGCACAGTTTCGGAAGGACATAGAGAGCGGAACAATAGAGCGCGACAGCTAAATTCGGACAAATCAATCGGAAAAAGTATTGAAAACAAAAAGTGCTACAAACACAAAGTATAGCAAATACTTTACAATGAAAAATATTTTTCGTATACTAAAGAAAAAGGAGATAGAACTATGGCACAAGTTAATTTTCGAGTAGATGATTCCATTAAAGAGAGCGGAAAGCGCGTGTACAGCGATGGGGTTAACCATGTCTTCTGCTATCAATATTTTTCTTACTAAAGTTGCAAATGAGAAAAGAATACCTTTTGAAGTATCAGTAGATCCATTTTACAGTGAGGAACATATAGCTATGCTTGAAAGACGTATAGCAGATATGAAGGCAGGGAAAAACGTTCATGAGCATGAACTCATCGAGGCTGAATAATGAAAAAGATATGGCAGGATGAGGCTTGGGAAGAGTATCTCTGTTGGCAAGTCCAGGACAAGAAAACATTAAAGAAGATAAACAAATTGCTAAAAGACATTGATAGGAATGGATACAACTGTACAGAAAACCGGAGGCTTTATCCGGTAACTTGGCAGGATATTGGAGTGTTCGTATTGATAAAAAGAATCGTTTGGTTTTTTGCATCAAGGACAATATTTTAGAGATAGTAGAATGTGGATCTCATTATGGAGATCACTAAGTTCCTTGTAATCATGTTTATGCGCAGTTTAGAAAAGGACATGGAGAGCGGAAAAATGCTAAAAAGACCGTATTTTTTTAGATCGGGACGGAACGATTAACGAAGAAGTTTCTTATCTCCATAAGGTGGAAGACTTCCGTTTTCTGCCCGGAGTGGTAGAGGGGATGAAACTTCTCTATGAGCAGGGTTTTCAACTCGTTGTGATTACGAATCAGGCAGGAATCGGAAGAGGCTATTACACGGAAGAAGATGCGAGAGGCTTCACCGCTATATGAGAGAGGAACTTAAGAAGCAGGGGCGTACACTTGCAAAGGAATCTACTACCGCCCTCATCACTTGGAAGGTCTCCCTCCGTACAATACGGACTGTCCATGCCGGAAGCCGAAGTCAGGGCTTTTCTATCAGGCGGAGCGGGATATGCTTTTTGGAGAGAGAAATAGTACCCGGGCGAAGCATGAGAGCATTCGTACCATACGAATCCACTCCCCTATAGATTGACTGCGCAGGAAGAAGCACAGCTGGAAGGAGAACCGAACGCTTCCCGATAGAAAGAGTTGGCTCAGCTCTTCCTATATGATGAGAGATAAGCTTTTGGACTGCTTGGCGGCGGGAACTTTGGTGTTCATCCTATACTCCCTCGGTACAGGCTACGGAAAGAGGAGCTGGAAAAAAGCAAAAAGAAGGAAAAGCAAGAATTCTCTTACTTTCCCTACGCACTTTAGATGCGGTAAAAAGCGATATTATAGGCTCTTTTGAAGTAGATTGTTATCATCTAAGGAAAATCTTCTCTTCAATAATTTTAACTATTTTTACTGTTTCTGAAAAACTCCAAATCTCCCTACATAAGGATTGTCTTCTAAATATACTTTCCATAATTCTTTAAGATAATCGTCATCCTTTATGTCCTCAATAATATCCTTTGCCTGTTTCATAAGCAGCAAACTTTCTCTTCTATTTGCGGTTGAAATAATGGCCTGTTTTAAAATGTCAAAATCAATTTCCTCTTTTTCTTAAGTTGTATAAACTATATAGATCGTAAAAATCTCTCATCCTTGTTGTGGAGATATTTCTTTTAATAACGCTCTCGTATTTTTCGGCTAATATCGTTTCGATAGGATATGCTAAAACCCTAAGACTTTCCTCTTGAAACATACAAGGATATTGGTATTCCATTTCCCTTGGTGTTATGGCATCTCCTGTTGTAATATCAATCTTCATATCATTTTTAATCTTGTCAATTTAGCTATTAAATGGACTCTGAAGTTCTCGTATTCATCTTCTTCTCGTATATGGCTTATATTTGTTATTTCAAATTCTATACCGTCATCTACCTCTACATTTAGGATTTTTCGAAACAATATTTTGTACAATTTCTTCCTTCAATGGAACACCTTTGATGGTGGTATCCATATCCATCGTAGTACGGTTATCAATCCCAATTATAGAAGATATAAGAAGTCCGCCTTTGATGATAAAATTAAATATATACTCAGATTTTGACAGTCTTTCCAAGAATCTTTCAAAGAAAAACATTTGTAAAACCTCTTGTGATCTAAGGTTTTTAGAGTTCGCAATTTTTCTTATTTTGCCTTTAAGACTTTCCGGACCTATCATTTATAAAACCTCCGTGTATTTTCTGATTTCATCTTCAATACCAAGGATTCTGCTGTATTTGATAAGATTTCTGATATTTTTATCTTTGCTCTTAAAGTATCCGGTCATTGCATCTATAAATATCTGCTTATCAACCGACTTCCGTTCTAAAACAATATCGCAGATACATCTTTCCATGTTATAGCATTTGACAGAAGAGCCTAGCGGTGTTTTTGTCTTACTAATTCCCAAATCAAAAAAATCTATCTTGACATAATGCACTTTAATATTTGAAAATTTTCGTTTTATATGCCCTGTATTATATCCTTGGGGTACACTGATGTGAAAAACATTAGGTGTTCGATCACTAAATCCAAGAAGATATAAAGCTGTATGGAAAGAAAATACCACTTGCTCATTATTAAGTGATATTGCGGCAAAGTCATCATCTATGGCATCCTTTTTCTTGTAGACTCCATTTTTAACTCTCTCCAGCTCGCCTTTTCTGGACAAGTGAAGCTAAGATGTGCCTTTTGATGCCTATCTCTTCCGCCTGTTTATTTGTAATAATATTACTTTCTAAAAAGTATTTTTCTAAAGCGTTCATTTTATCACCCTCTTTACAAGTACGCTTTAATTATAGATTGATAAAGAGCATATGTAAATCACGAGGTAAAAATGCAAGCGTTTCAAGAAAAAAGAAGGAAAGCAAGACTTCTCTTACTTTCCTACACTTTTAGATGCGGTAAAAGCGATATTATAGGCTCTTTTTAGTAAATCATTGTCATCTAAGGCGGTTTCTAATATACGACTTAACACGGAGGTGTATCCCTTTCCGAGAGACTTTGCCTTTTTAAGAGCATGTGGGGATAAACGAAGAGTTACAGATTGCTTCCTTCTCTTCTTTATTTATTTTCTGCAATTCTTTTAAACTGGGCGAGTTCCTCATCTGTTAGCTCAGGACAATCTTCATCAAAGAGAAGGGGCGCATAGATGCTTCTCTTTTAATTCCAAAAATCTGTTCATCTGTCAATTTACTGTTTTGATCAAGATTATATTTTTCATAGCCATTAAAATACGCTCTCCTCCCTCTCTGTTGCAATGCATTTTTTAGATGCAGCAAAAAGCGATAGTATAGCCTCTACCCGAGAAAATACTGTTCCAGCATAAGGCACAGGCAGTGATAAATCGGAAGATGCAGTTCCTGAATCTGATAGGTTTCGTTAGAGGGCGCTACAATAGAAAGCTCTGCAAGCTCCTTTCCTGCTCCGCCGTCCCTTTCCTGTCAGTAAAATGCTTTTAATACCCATAGCCTTGGCAAGCTTCAAAGCATAGCCCACATTCTTTGCATTGCCTGAAGTGCTGATAGTGAACAGCACATCTTCCTTCTTTCCATAGCCTCAAAAAGGCACTGCGCATAAAAAGTGCCTCGTCCTGATCATTACTGAAGGCAGTGTGGAGAGCGGTTTGCGAGCTGAAGGAAATGGCCGGAAGCCCCTGCTCCAGGTGCTTTGTAAAATATTCTGTCTCCTCCCGTAAAGCTCATGCAAACGGGAACTCAGCTCGGGCTTTATCTTTCGCTTTGCACAGAAGGCCTTCATCAACTCTCCGACGATGTGGTCGCAGTCTGCAGAGCTACCTCCGTTACCGCAAAGAAGGAGTTTTTCCTCCCTTCAGAAAAAGAATCCCGCATCAAAAGATAGGCTTTCCATATCTCCTTATGAATGTCTTTCAGCACCGGATATCTCTCTTCTAAAAAGTTTTAATTCTTTATAAGACTTTTCTTCCTGTATAGTCATATTTTCTCCTTATAGTAGATAAAAATTCTTGCAATAAGAATTTTTGAACATTAACCCTATCTCTATTTCTTTCTTGTATTTTTAAATATGGATAAGTAAAGTAAATGATAGCACAGATTTTCAAGAAATATAGGAGGTTTTTCTGAAAAATGCATTTCAGAGAAAGGAAAAACTATGGTACACTGCCGAATAAAGGACAGGAAGGTTATGAAGTCCAAAAATAGATAAACTTTTTGACGATAAAGAAGAATGGTTTTTAAAAATAAACATAATAGACAGGAGGATACTTTGAGCGAATTAAAAAGAGAATTAACTACATGGTGGTATGTGTAAATGAGTTTGCTAAAAATATAAAATCACTGCGAAGGAAGCTTTTCAATACCTTGACAAGTTTAAAGGAATTCTTTTTCTTAAAGAACATTATGATATAGAACACACTCTCAGCTTGGAAGAGGCAATAGAAGATTTAAGCAGAGTATGTAGAGGCAATGGAGGTGGTTATTAGTGAGACTCTATCATGGCAGTAATGTGATATTAAGGAGATAAATTTGGCCATGTGCCGTCCCTATAAAGATTTTTGGTCAAGGGTTTTTATCTTACAGTACTAAGAGAACAGGCAGAAAAATGGCAAAGCGGGTCGCGACGATTTATGGAGGAGATGCTATCAGAAAAAGCCATTAGCTTACTGAAGAAAGTGGAGAAACAGGAAATGAGCAAAAGAAGAACAAATGATAGAGTATATGGTACAAGATCTTGTAGAAATTTCTTTTTCGAAAACATCAGGAATGGAGTATGACTCAGCAATGAAGATAATTTATGATTCGAAGTTTATAATAAATTGCTCGACCCCGGTACCGGATTATATAGAGAAAGCCCGGCTTATGTTTATGGACTTATGCAAGATGAGCTGAACTTCGGTCATATCGTGCAAGCGGAGTTGTAACCTCTCGAACACTCTATCTGCCTTAAAAAGGTAAAAATGAGGTGAAAAATACAAACTTAAACTTAAGAAATTATTTCTTCTTCCAAAAGAAAAAGATAAATAATGCACAAAAATAAAAAGTGATTTATCCCGGTAAAAATCATCGTAATTACTAATTGAAAAAGAAAAACTTGCTCCAAAAACAGCGAAAACCGATTCTATGACATTTTAAACCCCTCTTAAGCAAGGTCTATTGAAAAAGCAAATAGCTCTGCTAAAATTTTTAGAGCATAGTAGGAATTGTTTAAGGAAAAACAAACAAAAATTTTAATAGAGTAGCCAACAGATAAGAACGCCCGCTTCATCGAGCCTTTGCTGTATAAACAGAAGAAAGTTCGACTTTCTAACTATTTTTATGGTGCAGGTTCTGCGAAGAGGTAGGCGATGGAGAAGAAGAATAATCGAAATAGTCATATAATGATGAACAAGGGGCATGAAACAGAAGGTTTCGGTGCTTTTGATTGCGTGTCTTTGCTCACCGGCTATCATGGTCTTACCATTTCCGTAAAAAGCAGAGCAAAATTCAAAAAGTGAAAGCAACGAAATCTCCGTCTCCGGTACAGAGGTAAGGGTGCAGCTACTTGGTGAAGACTTAAGAAGAGCGGCGAGGGAAGCGATTGAAAAAGGAACTAAAGTAGAAGGGGCTTTCCTGAAGGGTTACAGCGGAGACGGAGAACTGCAAAAAGAATATGAGGCTATCTTCTCTCCCGAGAAGGAAGTTTATGAGATTCCTCTGGACAGCATTTCGGAAGGACTTTCGGAAAAGCTTATCCGAGGAAGAGGCGGGGCTTCAGGTTTTTGTAGAAAGAGACGCGAAGGATCTGGAAAGTCTTGTCAGAAAAAGAAAGCAAGGAAAGCCTGCTCCTCTATGACGGAAACAGCCAACTGGCACAGCTTTTTCCCCGAGAAAAAGAAAGAAGAAAAAGCAGGATAAGACAGAAAAAGGCGAAAAGAGTTTGCAGAGGGAGCCGCTGCTTCAAACAGCAATATAGAAGAAACTGCTGTCGCATCGGACAGCAACATAGAAAGAAGAAATACCGAGTTAACGGGGAAGCAGAGTTAATTACCTTCCTTTTATAAGAATAAGTCGGAACACAAGATCAGCTTCAAGCTTTCCGTAGACGGCAATCAATATCCGAAGCTTGTGGTAGCTCCGAAGACCCAACTTTTTAAGGGCTTGGTGGAAAAAGCTGAAGAAAGAAGAGAAAAAGGCTCGGTGGAAGTAAAACCTGCGGAAAAAGCAGGAAGAGAAGCCGACGGAGAGGGAAGAAAGAGCAGGCTGAGGAAGAGGATGTAAAGGCGGAGAGTTCCGAGGAAAAGAAGCAGCTCGTCGAAGAAATTGTCTCCCGTTGAAGAAAAAGAAAGAGAAGCCCGCTTCCGAAGTGAGTATCGTTTCTACAGAAGGTAAGGGCCGAGGAGGCTCAGCCCGAAGCGAAAGAAGTAGAAGAGAAAACAGAGAAGAGCGAAGAGCGGAAAGAAGAGAAGGTAGAGACTGCCGAAGCGGAAACCAAAGATGAATCCGCAGAGAAGGGCATGGAAGCCGAGAAAGACGAGGCAAAAGCCCGCTGAAGCGGAAAAAGAAGCTGCTGATACAGAGAAGCAGGCTGAAGAAAAATGGACGCTTAACCGACTTCTTACAGGAAGTTCTCGACCACTATGAAGAATTCCTGGCCGAGCTGTCCAGTGCAAGATTCAGAAGATACAGCTTAAACGAGCTTGGAAGAAAGACACAGAATGTTGAAATCAAAGACTTCGCGACTGTAGAAGTGTTCTACGATGAAGACGCATTCGCAGACGAAGAAGGAAATACACAGGAAGTTGTTCTTAAAAGCAAATCGACTTCTAAGCCGGAAGAAGCAGAAAAAGAAGGTGAGAAGCTTACAGAAAAACAGGTTGAGGCGATGAAGGAGCACTCCATTTATGAAGGCTCCGATGCTTTTGAGACATCCGCTTCGTAAGTAAAGAAGATGAAACAAAGGAAGTAGAACCGAAGAATCCTGTTTCTGTCCGTCTTACCTTTGATAAGAAGGCTGTTCCCGAAAAGAAGCAAATGCGGATAGTGTAGCCATCCACCATTTATTGAGTCTAAAGAAAATGGGGAGATAGAGCTTGTAGAGACGGTGCTTCGATCTGAAAAGGAAAAGAAGGCAGATGAAAAGAAGAACTTCAGTGAGGATGAGCGAAATCTGAGGAGATTGAGGGCCTTTCTTTAGACAAAGGGGAGGAGAAAGACGAGTCTAAACTTACGGATAAAAATCACTAAAGAATTTACAGTAACATCCTTTTTCACCGTTTGTAGTTAAGTGGAACGACTATAAAAACAAAGGCATATCATGGAATTCTGTATATATTATGTCGATAGAAACGGTAGAGAAATCGGACCGACAAGATACTATAGATTAACGGATTCGGGCAAGAAAATTAATGAAATAAAAGGTAACTGAGGAGCAAGCAAACGCAGGAACGGATGCTTCGCATGTATATTTTTATCATGTAGACAGAACATCCACCGAGGAAGTTAGTCGATTATAAAAATTGAAGATGTAATAGATTATAAGCTAATGGGTATTTGCGATGGGGCTTGTTTGGGATAAGTAAGTCAACTGTTGGTGCGCTTTATAATGGAGCAGGTTATCAGGCTCAAATAACGAAATTAACCGCTAATTATGTTGAATACCTCTATAATGGTGATTGGCGTAGAAACTGGTTTTCGGATAAATGCGAATTTACAGACTTTGTGTTTGTGTATTACTTGTGCAAAGATGGGAAGAATGAACCGAAACCGGATGATACTACTCCGGATCTTAAGAATGAAAAGTATATTACGGATAATCTGGACGGAACGTATGACCTTACTTTGACCGGACAGTCTGTGGTTTTCCGGAAAACAAATAGAAGCCTTTTGGATATTGTGTTTGTCCATGATAATACCGCTATAATGTCAACAGACTTCGGCTTTGATGGAACTAAGAACAATACAGAGGAGTACAGCGGAATACAAGGAGAGGAGAAAATCCACTAAAGTTAAAGAAGAGCTAAGGTCCTTTATGGAAAAAATGTCTTCCCATGATTCGGCATATGACACCCGATATGCATTGGTTACTATGGATGGAATGAAAGAGCATCAATATGACTTGCAGTATCGAGCAAAAATATACAGATAGCTATATGGCTGGAAAGATGGTTAAAGATGTTGATGAATATGGTAGAGAATATGAGTACATAAAATATGAAGATAATGACTATCCGGATTTTGCGTATGCGAAGGGAATTGAAGACACTAAGAAAGGTAAATTTGTAGGAGAATTCCAAGGATTAGATGAAAAAGGTCACAAAACTTGGCTTGAAAAAGGCTCTTGATAACAGAACAAAAGAAAGTAAATGGGAAAGATGTGTACATAGGGTATAGACAGCGCAGTGCTGATTTCACCATTTTAGACAATGCGGAAGATGATACTGCTTATGTTCACGGTTTCACCTCTAGCCCCGATGATATCCTTTCATACTTGGAAAACTTGCAAGAAGGAAAAACAACAGTGACAAAACTTACCGGGAAGCAAGTATTCTGAAAAATTTCCGGAGAAAAACTACACTGCAGCGATAAGAAATGTAAGAGCTCTTTTGCAAAAAGATATTCCTATAAAAGCTAACCGTGAAGTCTCTAACTCAAATAAGGCTAGAGACGATGCAAAAAGATAGTTGTCTTTATTGCCGGCGGCGATCCCAAGTATGCTTATATCCAAAAACCATATAGCATTAATAATGAGTACCAATATGATGATATTCTGCGCTTTAAAGATCAAACAGAAGGTATTCAATATTACAGGGACAAGAGCATGGTATAAAGAGGGCTATAGTATAGGAAATGGGCGATCCATCGACTTCCTGCTTTGAACCAAGCTAGAGGAGAATTGCATCAGATAACTAAAATTGATGCTTTCTACAGCATAGGTGTAGGAAAATGAAAAATAACTGGAACTATCTAAAATGACTTTGCTATGGGGCAATGGTACGATAAGAACTTTTAACCTCGCTTTTTGAAGGCAAGAATGACTTAAGAGAAAATGCACTTGTTAAAGGCACTATGTACAAAGTGTTTTGACGGATCCGAAGCAAGTAAATTAAACAAAAAAGTTTTTGATGAGATTTACAAAAGAGTTGCCGTAGACAGTGTTCAAAAACATCGTAATCCGAGATGTTCTGACAAAGAATGTTCAGCCGATTATGAAGGACGGTAAGCCGGATGTAATCGGACAACTGGTAAAGATGATACCGAATGGAAACAAGCAGGCAGTCGAAGTTGATAAGGTTCTTGAACCGAATGACATGAAGAAGCTTGGCTTAGAAGGTTTCACAATAGAAGCAAAAAAAGTATCTGCCAGTGACACCGGTATAAGCGGACTGAGCTATGACGGAGAAAGATGGCTTCTTACCTTAAAGACAATTCCTGAAGATTTCGCTTTACCGGCAGGCTACGACATCCGCATGGTGGCTAAGATAGAGGCAACTACTGATGCAAAGAAAAAGTAACAACTTTGTAAATCAAGGAGAAGCAAGGACGGATTTAAATGCCATCTATAAGGAATATCTGGGACGGGACTACCATGATAAGGATGGAAAACCGGATAATATGTTCAATTCTTCTACCGGTAAGTTTGGATTATTCACAAATGAGGTAGCGGACATTAGCTATAAGACCAGAAAGCCGGATGGTTCACAAGAAACTGCGCCGCCTAAGAAGTATAATAAGCCTATTATCAGGATGGGAAACCTTCTTTTTGAAAAAAGACCTTTGTAGGAATTGAGGAAAAAGATTTCTTTAAAGCTCCGACGGATTTACAGAGCTTGGGAAGAAGGTGTTAAAAGCAGATTAATTTCAAAGTTTTCCGAGAAAAAGGGTGCAGAAGAACCTCTTCTAACGATTAACTTGGGTGACGAAGAAATTATCAAAAATCTGGGAAAGGACCCATTTGAATATAAGGGTTATCTCTTGCAATTTACTAAGGGAACGGGGAACTCAAGTATCCCTCACTATGAAGGGAATGCCTTTAAACAGAGTTTACAGGGTTCAGGAAGAGCTTTTAGATCCTGAAAAGGAATTAAGAGAATCTGAAACGGCTACATCGGGTTATAAGTTTGATGAGAAAACTCCATGATCCGAAAAACGGAAGCACAACATTTAATTGCTGATTCAATGAATTATCACTTTAAAAACAAATATGTACCTGTGCAGACTCCCAAGAAGACAGTCACTATACAAAAAAGCTTGTAAAAAGGAAAAAGTACAGCAAATGAAGAGTTTGACTTCTACATGGTCCTTTACAACGGAGACAGTCCCTATAACTTTACAGATACCAGTGCGGTTATTGGAAAGCAGAATGCGGACACTCTGGGTAAAATTAAAAGTGTAGGAGAGATTAAGGTAAAAGAGCCGATTGACTCGAACTGAAAAAATCTCCAGGCTATACATTTTAAACTGGAACATGACCAAAGTGTTGCCTTTACCATGGATGCAAATGTGAACTTTAAATTATATGAGCTGAAAAAGGACGGCTATGATAGAGCGAAAGTAATCGGAAGCTTGAATGGTAAGGATACAGATTTTGCGGAGGAAAAAGCTAGTGGAAGTTAATGGTAAAAGTTCTTCCTATACGGCTATCTTAAGCAATATGGGACAGACCTTTACCGTCATTAATCAAAAAGAAGATAACTCCTCCGACAGGACTTCATAGAGAACTGGCTCCGTACCTGATTAGTATCTTCGGCTTCGTAGCAATGGCAGGACTGTACTTCGGTATCAACAAAAAGAGAAGAAGGGAAATTTAGACCAATCTTCTCGAAAAAGAAACTGTAAGATGAACTTACAGCTTTCTACAAAAAGAAAAAGGATAGAATTACCGTCCTTTTGAAAGAAAAACCATATCTAAGTTCATTGAAAAAGCCTATATGCGTCTCTTCCGATGCAGATACATCTGCTGAAGAAGAACAAAAGTTGGAAAAAGAACTTCGATTCACCGAAGACCGACGAAAAGGAGTTGAAATGGCGACTCCGGCGTCTCCAACAGCAGTTGCATCTGCATCGGAAGAGATAGCTTAGACAGATGTAATATCGGCTGACTGAGCAAGAATATAAGGCCTTTCAATGAAAAGAATGAAGAAGACAAGGCAAAGTATTTTTAAGACAAAGCGGACTTGAGAAACAGAAGTAAGGCCAAGAAAAAGACTTGCTGAGTCGGATGTAACTAAATAAATTGAAGGTTCGCACCTTCTATTTATATATCACACAAGTTTCTACTATTTTTTTAGAGAGGGAGAAAAACAATGAAAAAGAATTTCAACAAACTCGCAACATTGGCATTGTCCGGAATGATGGTAATGTCTATGGCTATGCCTGCATTCGCAGCACCGGTAATAGAAGGAAAGGATAAGTTTATAAAGCGTCTTCACATGGATGGAGAGACTTATGCTCGAACACTACATTTGAATTTAATGTAGATATCATCAAGACAAATAAGATTACGATTAAAGAGAAGGAGTATGACAATCTTGTTGCGGATGAAGGAGCTCTTAAGCTTGGTACAGCTACATTTGATAAATCCTTAGGATTAGGAACAGATTTTGAGATGAAAGACGGAAAAAAATAGTAGGATCAAAAATTAGATGTAGAAGTTCCTATTACTGTGGATGCTACTAAGCTAACAACGGTTACGGAAACTATTACTTCAAAGTCACTGAGAAAGTACCGGCAGATGCTGCTAAGTATGAGGGTGTTCGTTATTCCGAGGGTGTGTATTACATTGTACTTATGAAATACAATGATAACGGTACAGACAAAGTAAAAGTTATCATGCAAAGAGAAGATAAGTTTAAAAGATATGGTTACCAAGGTTGATTATATCCAGAACAACTACGGAAAGCATAACCCGCCGAGACTCCTGACTTCCGGATCCAGATCCATCTAAAGCCGAAGCCGGATCCAGACCCCAACGACACTACTCATGATGTTGTAATCACAAAGAATATAGTTGGAAAAACCGGAAATAAAACTGATAAATTTAAGTTCAAGGTTCTTGTAGAGTCTCAGAAGAATGCAGGAGAGAGTACAAGGTACTGAAGGTTGTAACAGATACTGATGGTAATCGTCAATGGTCAAAATCTACTACTCTGCAGATGCAGATTACATTCAAGCTACAGATGGTTCTGTAGTTAAGTTCGTAGATGATAGAGAAGAGTCTAAGGAATTTCTGGTTACTCAGGGAACCGGTATCCGAATTTCCGGATTAACTGCGGCGACAAGATCACTGTAATCGAGGGTGATAATCTTTACACCATGGATGTAGACGCAAACAATCAGCTAACAGCAAAGAAAAACCTTTGTTAAAGAATTAGCTATGGTTACAAAGCTAACGGAGAGATCGAAAAATTCAAGGCTAGCTTCAAGACAGTAAAGGATGAGGCGGATGTTGTAGTAACAAATACTAAAGATCTTACTGTACCGACAGGTATCGTAATGAATGTTGCTCCGTATGCTCTTATGCTTGCTGTTGCCGGCGGAATGGGTGTAGTATTCGTTAACCGCAAGAAGGAAGAGGAATAATTTCTCTGCTTTCTGAATTAGCTTCAAAATGTTTCTGAAAGACTTACTAAGTAATCAAATCTTCTTCTCCAAAACTTAGTGGTTTTATAGGAAATTTTTGAATCAGTAGGAACTCGGGGGACTACTCCCCGGGAGGAATACTGAAAAATAGCGAGACGGATTGGTCTAAAAGTACTTTAGATGATGTAGAGCAGGAGAGCCCAATTTATTATGCTACAAGGTATGTAGATTATAGGTTTTGATTAGGATGTCGATAAGAAATCAAAGTCTATTGTGTACACACAGTGTGCAGATAAAGGAGTGGAAAGGATAGTGCATGAATGTAGCAGCAAGAGCCGCACGAATAGGAGATAAGCTATTATCTTTTCTTGCAATTATACTCATGGTGATGATGGTGTCCTACGGAGGATATTCTCTTTGGGATACTTATGTGACTATGACAGGTGCCTTTTGGGCAGAAATTTTCATAAAATTTAAAACCAAGTTTGGACAATCCGGAAGAAACAAGATTGAGCTTGGAAGAACTTTTTGGCATTGAATCCGGATACAAGAGGCTGGATTACCCTTTGACGGAACGCATATTGACTACCCCATGGTACAGGGAGAAGATGATATGGAGTATGTCAATAAAGATGTTACAGGAGAGTTTGCCTTATCCGGTGCTATATTTCTAAGTGCAGAGAATGAAGCCGACTACAGTGATCCTTATATGATGACCTTTGGACATCATATGGATAATGGCGGGATGTATGGCGATGTCATGGAGTTTCTTAAAGAAGACTATTTTGAGAAGAACCAAAGCGGTCATCTGTTTTTACCGGACGGAACAGCAAGGAAGCTGGAGGTATTTGCGGTAATCGAGTGTGATGCATATGACAGGATGATTTATGGTATTAATAAAAAGGGACAAATCATGAATCTTGTGAACTATCTCAAGGAGCATTCCCACATTTTAGGGATATAGGAATGAAAAGAATCGGATCAGGTGATAGCTTTATCCACCTGCGTATCGCTGGAAACAAACGGAAGAGCAGTGGTTATGGCAAGAGTAAACCCATAAAGGGAGGAGTAACGGATATGAAAGTGAAAGAGTTTATAATAAGGGCCGCAGGCTACTATCGGCTGTGCTTTTCCTTTCAGCAGGGCTTTCTATGATGGCTATGGCGGCGGGAAGCACCGGTCAAAGTGAATATTCCTGTTAAGATTCGCGTGTCCGGAGTGGCTCCTGAGGAGACCTATCGGATTCAGATGGAGAGATCCGGCTGATTCTTCTGCACCGATTGCAAGTCCCAGCGAGATTTCAGTTACCGGAGCAGGTGCTAAAAACTATGATTTGAAATTCAACGAGTTAGACTTTACGGCTCCCGGAGAATATAAGTATACAATCAGTCAGATTCCGGGGACGAAAGAAGGTATTAGCTATGATACTAAGGCATATACTCTGATGATAAAGGTATATAGACTCACAGTAGACGCACAAGGCAATCCTACTAATCCGTATTTATATGCATTGTATTGGACAGGTCGTGAAGGCAGTACGAAGAAGAATGGAGATTGCCTTTGACAACAGCTATCGAAGAGGAGGCTCTCCGAACAACCCGGGTGGTGGAGGAGATAGACCGGGACCGAGTCCTCTACTCCGAATCCTCCGAATCCGGATCCCAAGGTACCTACAGTAGAAGGTGAAAGTAGACCGTTTATCAATCCGGTAGAAATTATTAAGAAAAACACCGGAGATTCTCGGAGTGGTAAGACGGATTGCAACCGGAGATAACAGCATCATGGCTCTTTATGGCCTCTTTGCACTTACATCTATGCTTTCCTTGTTCTTCTGGGGTTTTGGGCAGAAGAAGAAAGCCAAAAACAGGTCAAAATGCATAACGATTTGGCTCCTATGTCAGAATAGAAAAATCGTAGCTTTTTGTGATATGCTAAACGAAAAGCCTTGCTGCCGTTTTGGTGGCAGGGTTTTTTTGATTCCTAAGAAGTGGCTAAGGCAAAGCCGGAGACATCTTGTTCATAATCTTGTAGTATGCAATATCTCGAGCCCTAAGGGGAATCGTGTACGAACTTTGAGACCTCTCATTTTAAAAAATTATTTTCATCCAAGTATTTTTTTATGGAAATCCACCGATAAAAATGTGGATAAATCAGCAGTTTGGAAGGAGGTGAATAGTCGGGAAGCCTAGTAAATACTGGACTTTGGAATATTTCAAAAAGAATCCCACATTATCCACATCGATGTGGATAAGTCCTGTGGATAAACTTGTGGAGCACTGCCATTGAAGAGTTTATTGGCCTGTGCTAGAATGCAAAACGAAGATGATTTGAAGGGAACTACAGGGAAAGGGAAGACATGGATATACAGTTTCGGGAGGGTATACAGGCAGAGATAACTTGTGTTCCCAATGCTTTTATAGATGAGCTTTTAGGAGAGGCAAACGGAGACTATGTACGGGTTTATCTTTATTTACTTCGCCATTACACGAATAGCTTAAAAGCTCCATAGCGTTGCGGATGCTCTGAACCTGACCGACCATGATATTATGAGAGCCGTTTCCTACTGGGAAAAGAAGGGGATTTTCCAAGAGGGCATGACCAAGCTTGCGGCAGAAGAACTTCGGAACGAAGAAGCTGCGCGTAAGTCGGAAGCTAGCTGGAAATGAAGAGGGAAACAGAATTCGATGAAGACTTCTTTTTGATGAGAAAAATTCTGAAAAACACTATGTTTACCGGAGAGAAAAAGCGGGAAATCGATGAGGAGGAGTTTGAAGGAATCCTCTATGTGGCAAAAGCATCTTCTGCCGGGCGGGGTAAGTCGGAGCCATGTGCAGAAGTTGGAATTCATGGTGGAGTATCTTGCCATGGATGCGGAACTGATTGAATTTTTACTGGATTACTGTGCCGGTTTGCAGAAAAACTGCCCCGAGATATATGGAGCAGGTAGCCTTGGACTGGAATGCGCAGGGGATTACTACCGTGAAGCAGGCGCAGGAGCGGATTCGGGACTTTGAACTGACAAAGAGTTTAAACAAGAGGAAAGCGGGAACTCCGTCTCGCTCTTCCGCAGCGGAAAAAGCTAGTAACCGGTTTATTAATTTTTAAGCAGGATGAGGTGGATTACGATTCTCTGGCAAAACAAAAAGGCACTGAAGATTCTGCAGCAGGGAGGCAATCAAGGATGGCATTAAATGAGGGGCAGTTCCATGAAATCCAAGAGCGTCTCTCGAACCGTCGTTTTGTAGCGGAAAAAGAGGCTCTGGAGAAGGAAAAAGGAAGTGTTGGAAAAAGCTACCGGACTATGCCGTTCTTTCGGAAGAGCTTCGTCGTCTTTCTTTCTCTGCAGTGGAAAAAGGCAAGGGAAGGGGAGCAAGGAGCAATCGCAGCACTTCGCTCTTCGATAGAAGAGATTCGGAAGAAGAAGGAACTGCTTTTAAAGAAGCTGGGCTATCGACTTTCCGATTTAGAGCCGCAGTATACTTGTTCTCTTTGCTGTGACACGGGAGTATATGAGGGGAAAAAGTGCAAGTGCTTTCTGAAGCTTCAGGAGAGCTTTTGTATAAGCAGTCTATGATGGGAGAGCTTTTTGGAGCGAGAGAACTTTTCTCGTTTTCAGCCGGAACGCTTTGACAATCGGGAGCGCTTGGCTCAGACAGGCAATAAAACGGTGCGGGAATATATCTTGGAGCTTCGCGACTATTTTTTTATACTTATACGGCAAAATACCCTGAGAATACGGGGAATTTTATCTTTACGGGCGGTACAGGGACTGGCAAGACCTTTTTCTTCACTGCATTGCGAAGGCCTTGCTGGACAGAGGTGTAAGTGTGCTTTATTTTACGGCAGACGGTTTGTTCCAACATTTCTCCAGGCTCATGAGGGAGGGGACGGAAGATGAGTACATTATGCAAGCGGATGTGCTTCTTTTTAGATGACCTGGGTACGGAGTTTTCCAACTCTTTTACAGCTTCTCGTTTTTCAATCTCTTGAACCGGCGCATACTGGAGAAAAAAAGACGATGATGATTTCCACAAACCTGAATTTTAAGGATCTTAGGGGAGCTTTTATTCGGATCGCGTAGTATCCAGAATGATGTCGGATTATGAGATTATTCCGTTCTATGGAAGGGATTTGAGATTAGGCTAAGTGAAGAGCATTCTTCATTTGTTCCGGGATTTCCTTCTCTTGACTATTGTATTTCTCTTGTGTTTTTTTAGTATTTTTTTATAAGGTATGTTTTTAGTGGTTTTGGACCACAGTATGGGAAGTGGTGAAGGGTATTTTCAAGGAAAAAAAGCTTTGGGATAGCCGTTGTATTTTAGGGAGGAAAAGTCATGTCGGATTCTAGAACTTCACAGTTTATTGAGCGGATTCCTGTGGGACCTTTGGCGCTTATGCCTTTACAGTCCATTGCGCCGCTTGGACAGAAGGTAAACGATTATTTGGCCTCATGGAGAGAGCAGAGAGAAAGTGAGCATAAGGAGACGATTGCCTTTTCGGGCTATCAGAAATCGAACTTTATCGTACCTACGAGGATTTCTCGCTTTGGAACAGGGGAAGCCAAGGGAGAGATTTTAGAGTCGGTTCGCGGTGTGGACATCTACTTTATGGTGGATGTGATGAATTACTCTATGACCTACTCCATCTTCGGCCATGTGAACCACATGTCGCCGGATGACCATTATGCGGATTTAAAGCGCTTGATTGCCGCTACTACGGGGAAGGCAAAGCGTATTAATGTAATCATGCCCTTTATGTATGAGTCCAGACAGCATAAGCGCTCCGGAAGAGAGTCTTTGGACTGTGCGATGATGCTGCAGGAGCTTCATGAAATGGGTGTGGAGAACTTCCTGACCTTTGATGCACATGATCCGAGAGTCATGAATGCTATTCCGAGGGATTCCTTTGACAATGTTTCCTGTACCTATCAGTTTATCAAGGCACTTCTTCTAAATGTGCGTGATCTGGATATTGATAAAGATCATATGATGGTGATTTCTCCGGATGAGGGCGGAATGAACCGTGCTATTTATTATGCCAATGTGCTCGGCTTGGACATGGGTATGTTCTACAAGAGAAGAGACTACACGCAGGTGGTAAACGGCAGAAATCCGATTGTTGCACATGAGTTCTTAGGATCGGATGTGGAAGGAAAGGATGTCATCATCATTGATGATATGATTTCTTCCGGAGAGTCCTTGATTGATACGGCAAAGGCTTTGAAGGACAGAAAGGCAAAGAGAGTTTATGCGTGCTGTACCTTCGGCCTTTTCACAAACGGCTTAAATAAATTCGATGAGGCTTGTGCCGCGGGGATTTTGGCCGGAGTGTTAACGACAAACCTGATTTATCAGCCGGAAGAGCTTTTAAAGAGAGACTGGTATATCAATGTGGATATGTCAAAGTATATTGCGCTTCTGATTGACAATATGAACCACGATATTTCCATCTCTTCTATCTTGGATCCGTAGGCAGAATCAATGCCCTGCATTGCAGAATATAAAGAGCACAGAGCGCAGGAAAATGAGCAGTTTACCATTGCTTTTGATGATATGTAAGTCTGTAAGCTTTTATGTAGAAATAAGGAGATAGAACGAAGGAAAAAAGGGGATAGGAATGGAAATGTGTAAGGAAAAAGGGCGGATTTTTTTGCCGAAGCGAAGGGCGGAGAGAAGGCTTCGTTTTCTCCTGTCCCGCCCCTCCTCCTTTCTACCGTTCTATTCCCTTTTTGTCTGTATTGGTTATTTTCGTGCATAGCACGCATTTCACTGTTCCTGCTTTTGCAGGCTGTTCCGAAGACGGACTTTTTTTCTACTTTTTTTTAATAAAAAATGGAGTATCTCTTTTTCGAGTTCTTAGGACAGATAGCTGTCCCGGGCTTCTTTTTAAGCGGATTTTCTTTTTTTAAAAGGGCTTTACGACATAAAGGATCATGAGGAAATGGAAGTCGGAGTATTTTCCTATATCGTCCCCTATCTTATCTGGAATACGGCGATGACGCTTCTACCTTTTCTTCGGAAAGGCGGAGTGGAGTCTGAAAAAGTATTGCGGAGGGGATATTTCTATCGATTTAACCCCGTTTTTTTGGTATTTTTATCAGCTTATTCTCTTAAGCTTCTGTTTTTCCCTTTATGGCTATCTTTTGCCATTTTTTTATAAGGAAAGGAGAGGAACAGAAGGGCTATCGTAAAAAAGTCTACGACATCTCCTTTTTTTCTTTTTCCGCTTTTCTTTCTTTTTTTCTGATTTACTTTCAGCTGGATATTCCCTTTTTAAAACGAAGATGCGGCATGTTTATTATTCACTTGGAGGTTCTGTTGCTTTTTCTTTGGGAGACAAGACAGTGCAAAGTACTATCAGTTTCTGCGAGAGTACAGCCTGAAGTGTCGTCCGGGGCGATGCACGGAGTACAGTCCGGGGTACCATTCGTCACGCTGTTCGGAGTGCCGACTTTATCTCTACTTGCACTTTCCCTATTTTTCTTCATACAAACTCTGCTTCCTCACGCAATCGGGATTCTTCTCCTGGCTACTGTTTTGTATCGCATCGGTATGGCTCTTTGTTTCCTTTTTCTTTTTAGGATGATGGACTTCCCGTATGAGAGAGGACCTGAAAGGAAGCCCGGTTCCCGGAAAGAGGAAGTGCAAAAAAAGTAGAAGCCGGAAAGTGGACTGTATATGCTCTGCAAACCCTTTCGAAATGAATTTTTTTATATTTATGCGGTGCATTATCTATTTCTACGCCCTTGGTTTTTCTTGCAAAATCTCCTGTATGCTTCTTTGGAAAAGAACTCGACAGTTTTTTTGGGAAGCGGAAAAGAGGAGGCTGTAAAACTTCTTTTTTATCTTTTAAGCCCTGCTTATTGCCTCTTTCTTAGCGTATCTTACGGAAAGGCAATAAAGAAGCTTTCTCCGAAGCTTTGGAAAGTAGTAAATGGAGGAAGAGGATAAGGATAGAGTAAAGACTTTTATAGCTTGAAAAAAATAAAAAGAGCGTGTAACGAATGAATTGACATCAACATTTTATATGATTAAAAATGTTGATATATCAACATTTTAGAAAACAAATAAAGTATTTATATCAACATTTTAGAAATAAATAAAATACATATATCAATATTTTGAAATCAAATAAAGTCTTTATGTCGACATTTCAGAAAGTGGAAAGGCTCATGTTAAAGAGAAAAAATAACAAAGCAGTTATGGGATTGGAAAAATGCAAAGAAAAAAGAAATGCCTGCTTATTTTGGGAGCGAGACAGGTTGGAAAAAACCTTCGCTGTACAGGACTTCGGAAAAAAACTGCCTATAAGGAGATGCTATGCATTAATTTTAAAGAAAAAACCAGCGGAACGCCTCTATTTTTGAAGGGATTTATCTGTGGATTCCATGCTTACAGCACTGCGCTTTTCGTTATCCTGGTATGAAATTCATTCCCGGAGAAACTCTGATTTTTTTAGATGAAATTCAGGAATGTCCGGAAGCTATTACATCTCTAAAATTTTGGACTATTGATAAGAGATTCGATCTGATTGCTTCCGGATCTCTCCTTGGAATTGATTACAAAAGGGCTTCTTCTTATCCGGTAGGGATATGTAGAGTATTGTCGGATGTTTGGCTTAGATTTTTGAGGAATTTTTATGGGCCAAAGGGGTAGATGAAGATTTGATATCGAAAATTATATGATTTATTCTGTGAGCAAATGCCGGTTTCGGAGGCTGTTCATAGTGTAATGATGTCTTATTTGAGGGAATATCTTGCACTCGGGGGGATGCCGGAGGTTCTTTCGACTTATCTTGAGCAGCAGGATTATCGCATGGCAGATCGTATACAACGGGAACTCTTGAGAGGATATCTTTATGATATTGCCCATTATGCAAAGTCTGAGGAAAAAGTAAAGGCGGAAAAATGCTACCTCTCTTTATCAAAACAGCTGTTGGATAAAGAAAAACCATAAATTTCAGTATAAAGAAGTGGAAAAAGGCGGAAGAGCACAGAAATACTTCTCCAGTATTGACTGGCTGTACTCAGCGGATATAGTTTCTTTGGCTCATTTGACAAGAGATGTACAATATGAGCTTTCCGACTACGCAAGAGAAGACTTTTTTAGAGCGTATACTACAGACTTATCATTACTGCTGGCCATGAAGGATTTTTTTCTTTAAAAACAGCATATTGTGGAAAAATACTTTTAATTCAAAAATACAAAGGGAGGCCTGTATGAATGTTTACTTGCAGATATTCTAATAAAAAAAGAACTTCCTCTATATTTTTTTATAAAAATGAGGTAGCAAAAGAAATAGACTTTTTGACAGAAAAAGAAGGGAAGATTATTGCCATTGAAGTGAAGAGCGGCAAGGGAAAAAGCGAACTCTTTAGAATGGCTTCTTGCTCGGAAAAAAATATAGGGCATGCATATAAGTTTCACGATGGAAATATAGGGAAAGAGAATGGTGTTCTTTCTCTTCCCCATATATGGCGATGTTCTTATGAGTACTGATGGGCTGTAGCCTCGGTAAATCTTCCCTTTAAAACGGTAAATGGTCTTATGTACGGCAGGCATGAGTAAGAGGGCGACAGTGATGATCGCTTCGATACTGATGTAACTGATATTATAGGCGAAGGAGTACCAAACAGGAGTCATTCCTTCGGGGAGTATAGGCGGCAAAAACAAGAGACCCGATAAGAAAGCAAAGAAGAAACGGCCGAGGCAGGCGGCGAGATAGCCGATGTATAAGCCGTTCTTTTTCATTGCTGAAAAATCCGGAAATACCAAGTGCGGAAAAAGGCAAAGATGTAATCTACCACGAACTGTGCGGGACTGTAAAACTCCGGCTTTAAGAAAAAGCTGATTAAGCCGTAGGCAAAGCCGGAAAAGCAGACCGTAGCCGGTTCCGAAGAAAAATCCGGGAAGGGTGGCAAAAGAGCATGGAACATGCAGTGACGGAGCCTCCCATAGGTAGGGAAAAATAGTTTTAATCATCCCAAGCACCATGGATAGGGCAATACAAACTCCTGAAAAAGGCTAACTTCTCTGTACTTTTTCATAAAAACCTCCTTTACGCCAAAAAACGGCAGGGAGGGGCAAATCGTATAGCTTCCCTACGCCGGCATTATCCGGGTCAGGTTAAAGGGTCGGTTTTCACCTCTCAGCATACAGCGCCCCTAGCGACCTTCTTATATTAGGACGGATTCCTGTTTTTCGTCAAGGGAAGACGGCATAAGAAAAATAAAGGAAGGCTATAAGATAGAGGTATCGACTACACTTTACTCGATACCTCAAGAATGCTTTTTGTTAATCGATTTCCGTAACAGCAGGGGAGAGCAAGTCCACCGTGTCCAGGCCCTCGTCCAGGGTGATAACACCGCTTGCGTTAACGGACCACTTGTTTCCGTCAGCGTCTCTATACTTCGTTCTGGACTTCATGACTCTTCCGGATTCATTAATTACATAGCTTCTACTTTTGTCCGGGAAGAGTAATCTTTTGATAGTGAGAGCCTCTTTCCGCCTTCTGCAGGCGACCGTTAAAGTAAACATAGTCCTGCTTGATTCCCGTAATGCCTTTTCCGCTGTTATCGAAGAAACAGGTAATATTTTCACCTTCTCCGTCAATTAAGTTCATCTTCCCGGTTTTTACGGAGCTGTCATCCTTGTTCTTTCCGCAGTAATAGTAAGCTTCAGCGGCATTAGCGGAGGTTTTTTTCCCTTCTGGATACCGTATACGGGATTGCCCTTCTCATTAAAGAGATAGCGCTTGTCTCCGATACGCTGCACATCATAGACGGAACCGCTTCCTGCGGCGGGGTGTCCGTTATTTTTAAAATAGAACCACTCTACATTTCCGCTGGCAATTCCCGAGCTCTCCGCTTCGGGACCTACTGTTGCATACCAGCTTGCGGAAATACGCTGTCCCATCTTGAACTTTCCGTCAGTTTTATCGGCGAAGTAGGCATATCCCGCAATCTCCGGATTTCCGTCAGCGATTCTTGTCCATCCGGTCACCATGATTCCGTTTTCATCGAAGCCATAAGAGAGATTGTCAATGGTTTTTACCGCGATACGCTCATTCTTTGCATAGAGCTTTTCGCCCGTGCTTTGATTGAAGTAGAACCAGTAATTATTGTTACTACTTTTTTTCTGCCATCTGCAGGGCTTACTCCTTCGGGAAGAGGCAGAAGTCTCCAACCGGTGAGCATTTTTTTCCGCTCGCAGGATCGCAGTAGTATCTGTCTTCCTCTACCCAACCGGTCTGCATTATACCGTTTCCATCAAAATAATAGTAATGATCTCCGATTTTTTTGCCAACCGTCCTGTCTTAAAACTACCGTTTGCGGTAGCATAGTACCACCTCGGTTCGTCCGTTCTGTGTCATCTTAATCCAAGTATTTGTAGCAACAGTGCCGTTGTCGTTCTGATAAACCTGCTGACCGCGCTCGTTTGTTGTCCAGCCTGCCGCAAGCGCTGTTCCGGAAAAATACGGAGGCTGCGGTCAAACTAAATAAAAGAGCTTTTAAATCCCTTTGTGCATGAATTGAATCCTTTCTCTTACGAACCCGAAAGTCCGCCGATTATATTTTCATAGGAAAAATGACTTTAGGCTAAAAGCCACGCTCCCTCATACTTGTTACTCTTAATACTATCTTTTCTTATAGGGAAAAACAATAAAGTTTTTCTGACAAAGAGCGGCAAATGCCTTACGATTCGGCTTTATGCCTTACGATTCGGCTTTTTCCCACCTTGCGGCGCAGCCACAGGGGAGCACCAGACCGTTTTCTTCTACAGGGAGCCTGATTTCATCGGAGGAAACCTTTCCGCGTCTCCCTTTTCCGATGAGTTCTTCCAGCATATACTGCATGACACCTGCTTGCAGCCCGGTTGTGTAGGAGTTTAAGAGAAAGAAGAGGGCGTCCTTTTTAGGATTTTCTCACTAAGCTTTTAAGAAGGGGTAAATGCTGTCCCTCGATTTTCCAGATTTCTCCTTTGGGGGCCTCTTCCATAAGAAGGAGGGATCCATAATGATACCGTCATAGAGATTGCCTCTTCGGATTTCTTTCGACAAACTTGACACAGTCGTCCACAAGATAACGAATGGGAGCACCGGCCAGTCCTGAGCCCTCCGCATTTTCCTTTGCCCAGGAAACCATGCCCTTCGATGCGTCCACATGGGTAAGCTCCGCACCGGCTTTTGCTGCAGCAAGGGTGGCGCCTCCGGTATAGGCAAAGAGATTTAAGACCTTAATCGGGCTTTTGTCTCCGCTCTTTTCTCTTCTTTCCTTTTCTTTTCTTAATGAGGCGGTAAAACCATTCCCAGTTTACAGCCTGCTCCGGGAAGATGCCGGTGTGCTTAAAGGCAAAGGGCTTTTAAATGGAAGTTCAGCCTGTCTTCTCCATTTTCCCTAAGGGATAAGAAATCTGCCACTGCTTCGAAGAGAGAAAAACTCCCAGTCTCCACCGCCTGCTTTGGGAACGGTGATAATGGCCGTTCAGCTTTTTTCCAGAGGGGATTTTTCTTTTTCGCTCTGCCAAATGACCTGAGGATCCGGGCGGCATAGGATATACTTTCCCCACCTCTCGAGTTTTTCGCCCTAGAGCAGTCAATGACCTCATAGTCTTTCCAGTTTTTGCAACGAACATGAAAGCCCTCCTAACGATACTTTAATCTATATAATGCCCTTTGCAGGATAAGAGAATAAGATTCTGCTTATCATCAGCAAAATAAACCAGCCTGTTTTCATCATCAATTCGACGACTGAACGCTTTTCGACCTTTCAGAGCCTCGGGCTCTCGATTCCCACTAATAAAACCATTTCTCTGAATATCTTTAATCAGTTGATTAATGCGCCTAAGAGTTTTTCTTGTCTTCTGTTTGCCAAGAAATATACTCTTCCAGCGCATTTTCTGTAAAACCACCATCATTTGGCCATATCCTCAAGCTCTTCCATGCTTTTTGAGACCGTTCTTCCCTGATTTACTTGTTCTATAGAAGCATCAATTTTTGCTAGGTATTCACTATTTTTACGAATTCTTTCCAACTCATTATATTCCTTTTCGCTTAGGATAACCAGATTTTTCATTACGAGGGCGAGAAATTAAGACTTTTTCACCGGTATGTACCATATCGCTTACTTTTTAAATTCATTACGTATGTCGGCAGTTTTTAAAGCAACCATTTTTGCTCCTTTCCGTTTAGAAGTTAGATGGGTTAAAACACTTATGCAAGAAAAATAAATAAAAATAAGTAAAAAGAAATTTTTGTACTTATTTCTGTACGAATTTTTCATATTTATAGATATATTAATATGAATTTTTCAAATTATTCAAGAAAAAGGAAAAATGAAGCTGTAAAAGAATGAATTAGCTAGAACTGCTGACTATAGAAAAATCTTTGAGTGAATTTATGAGTGGAAGGCTTTAGATGTTCTAAAATTTCTTCCAAGGCTCTTCGTCCCGGTCCTTAATCTCAAAATGCAGCTCTTCTCCGTTTTTTTGGATTCGGAAAAGAGAGGGTATAGCAATGCAATGCAACATTGCCTTTCATTCGAGAACCGTATTTTCCGTCTCCGAAAGAGAGGAAAAGCCGTGTGCGGAGAACTGCGCACGAATCTGATGGAAGCGTCCCGGTTTCCAGCTCCACATCTACGAGGGACGAGGCCATCTCTTTTCTTTCCAGAACCTGATAATGGAGGACAGCCTCTTTTTACTCCCTTACGGAGCTTTTTACGGGAAACATCTTCTGCTTCTTCGTATCTTTATAAAGATAGTCGGAGAATAGAGCCTTCTTTTGGAAGATGCTTAGCTTCGGAAGCTTCTGTCTCCTGTGCGTTGTTTGTTTTGACGGATAGAGCTTCGTCCTTTTCTTTAGAGGTATACACAAGTACTTTCTACAATAATATGATATCTTTTTGATTTTTTTCCTTCTTGCAGTGCTTCGGAAAGCTTTTTGCACTATGCGAATTTTTGGCATAAAGAAGAAGTCCGCTTGCGACCTTTGTCCAGTCGGTGCACGGGAAAAAAGCCCTCTCCAAGCGCATGTTCCGAGTCCGTACCGACCGGTTTGTTTATGAGGGCGAAGTCTGTATTTTTCATAGACAATCAGTTCTTTTAAAGAATAATCCATATCAGCCTTTTATACTCTTAGTGTTTTATGATGGCAATACTTTTGATCGTCTCCTATAGGAAGTCTATATAAAGGACTTCTGATTTCTTTTCATAATCATCAACAGCGTCCTTTACCCTGGGAGGCCTATATCATAGTAATCATGGATTAAAATGACACTTCCTTCAATCATTTTCGGATAAAAAGAATCGTAAGCCTTCCAGTATAGGAATATACAAATCGAAGTCCAAGTGTACAAAACAAAACTTGTCGTCCACGCCTTCGGCTGTCTCCGGAAAAAAGCCTTTTTTTATAATCACATTTTAGGGATGCTTATTTTGGACATAACGAGTTCTTCTGAAGTGTTTGCGAACCTCGTTTGCACAGAGATTGAAATGATAAGTCTTTGCCTCGTATTCAATGTCTCTTTTCATCAAAGCTTTCAAAGGTATCAAAGAGGTAGAGCTTAGACTCGGGAAAAAGCTTCATTTATGACTCTAGCAAAGTCCCCTCGGAATACTCCGCCTTCCGCCACGGAAAGTTTGCAGTTTTTATGTAATTTTGCGTAAGAATCAAACCAAGTATTCCTGATATCGGAAACCGTATCCGTAGGAACTTCAATAGTTAATTTATCCTCAGGAACACCACTATCCAATAAAGTTTTTTTAATATCCTTCCAAAAGCGGGACGCGATATAGATTTGATCATAGTCCAGTTCGGAAAGGCTTTCAACCCCTCCTGCGCATCTTAACCCATCTACAATCATATGCCCTTTTTTATCCGGATTTCCATCTAAAAATCCAATCACATGGACATCTTCTTTGATATTCTTATATACCTGTCGTCCTGATAAGCCTGCTCCGTAAATCACTACCCGCATAAGCATCCTTTCTTTATCCTTATTACTTTTCCTATCTCCATTAAAATAGTCGACAGGAAGACTCTATAGCATAAGCTTCAGACTTTGGAAGGATGCAGGGGAGAAAAGCTTATTTTCTTACCTTCCAGCTGACCGCCTCTTTTCTTTCCTGAATGAAGTCCTTGTACAGGCCGTCTTCCTTTAAGAGCTCTTCATGACTTCCTTTCTGCACGATTTTACCATGATTGAGTACCAGAATCTGATCCGCCTTGGAAACGGTTTTTAAGCGGTGGGCAATCAGGATAACGGTCTTTTTCCTCTGTGAGAGGAAATGGCGCGCATCAGCTCGTTTTCATTTTCCGGATCGACGTTTGCAGTTGCTTCGTCCAGGAAAAATGACGGGCGAGTTCTTCATCATGGCGCGGGCAATGGAAATTCTCTGCTTTTCTCCGCCGGAAAGGGAGGCGCCGCCTTCTCCGATTACGGTGTCATAACCGTCAGGGAGCGCAGTGATAAAGTCGTGGCAGCAGGCCTTCTTGGAAACCTCGATGACTTCCTCTAAAGAAGCTTCCGGACGGGCAAAACGGATATTGTTCAAAAATGCTGTCGTGGAAGAGATAGACATTTTTGGAAGACGAAGCTGAAGTTCGCCATAAGGCTGTCCATGTCGTAGTCCTTAACATCCCGTGCGTTAGCAAAACTCTTCCTTTCCGGATCCCAGAAACGCGCAAGTAGACTGACTGAGTGGTTTTTCCGCTGCTGCTCGGGCCGACAATGGCTGTCGTCGTGTGTTCCGGAATTTCGAGAGATATTCCATCTATAATTAAGCGCTGATCGTAGGAAAAGGCAAGTTCTTCCGCAGAAATGTCTCTTTTCTCCGGCTCAATCTCTTCTCCTGCAATACTCATTTGCGGGTGCGAAGGATTTCTTCGGCTCTATCCACACTCATATCCACGATGCGGAGGAGGGCGGAATAGCTTCCAGCACTTTCCAGACCGGCATTAACGATAAAGGCGGAAATGACCATAATCATAGCGTTTAAGGCGGACATACTGCCCGTGCAGTAGAAGAGACAGGAAAAAGAGCACCATGGCGACTCCGCTTAGCTTTTGCAATAAGGCTTTGCAGGGCCATTATCGGAATGAAGGAGAGCTCCATTTCCGTATTAATCTGCACATTTTCATGAATGGCCCTCGTTTAGCTCCTGACTCTTTTCTCCGCTTAAATGGTAAGCCTTAACCTCCGCCATACCAAGGAGGTATTCCAGCACCTTTTCCACAAGAGCGGCGTCAGCTTCAATCTTCCGCCGGAAAGCTTTCCCGCAGCCTTTTGCAAAAGCGCTGTTACAGAAGAGGAAGAGGACAAAAACCGACAAAGAGAACGAGAGCGATACGGTAATCAAAGAAAAAGAGCATGAGAATAATAAGGCTGGTGGTAAGCAAGCCTCCGAAACCCGCATAATTACGCGGGTAGCTACATTTTCCAGCATCTGCATGGTGTTTGTTGCGACAGAGCTGATTTGCCTGAGGGAATTTTTGATTAAAGTAGCCCATGGAAGGTAACGGAGGTGCTCCGCGATTTCCACTCTTTTCCTTGCGCAGGTATCATAGCCCGCTTCGGTTTGCAGCATCATGCTTTTGACTTGATAAGACTGATACCGAGAATGCTGAGGAGCATGATGCCGAGACTTAGGAAAATGTCCTCCATGCGGATTTCGGAAGCAAGAAGCGCCTTTTAGCATCACTGCGGCAGCCGGATTTTTAAGGCGTTAAAAAAGGCTTCAACGATTCCGAGGAAGAGGGAAAAGCGTAAATTTCCTGCGGTTTTCCTCTCCGCAAAACTGAAAGAAACGACGAATTGTACTAAGCATTGTCTTTCACCTCTCATGCGCTTTCCACATCGCGCTGTAAAAGTCCTCCTCGGGACAAGAGTTCTTCGTGCGTTCCGGAGTCATGGATCCTTCCGTCCTCTATTACGAAGATTTTATCCGCATCGATTATGGTGCTTAGGCGGTGTGCAATGACGATTAAAGTCTTTCCTTCTGTGAGCTTGGAGACGGAACGCTGAATCAGGGCTTCATTTTCCGGATCGGTATAGGGCGGTTGCCTCGTCAAGAATCACGATGGGGGCCGCTTTTAACATAGCTCTTGCTATGGAAATTCTCTGGCGCTCGCCGCCCGAAAGATGACCGCCTGAACTTCCGACCATGGTATCATAGCCTTTTTCCAGAGAGAGGATAAAAATCATGGCAGCCGGCTTTCTTTGCAACCTCTTCCACCTGAGTATCTGTTGCAGCGGGACCCCCAGTCGGATATTTTCCCGTACGCTCATATTGAAAAGGTAGTTATCCTGGGAGACGAAGGCGAACTTTTTCGGCGTAGATCTCCTGCGAAATCTCTCGGATGTCCTTTTCCGCCGAGGAAAATGCCGCCTCTCTACGTCCCAGAGGGAGGCGATAAGCCTTGCAATCGTGCTTTTTCCGCTACCGCTCGGTCCGACCAGGGCAATGAAGCTTCCTGCAGGAATCTCCATGGATATCCCGTGCAAAACCTCTTTATCTTTATAGGAAAAACGGACATCGCGAAGCGTGAGGTCGTTTTTCTCCGGGAATCTCCTCTTCGGGCGCTCCATTTCCGGGGCTTCCAGAAGAGTTCTTACCTCACCCATAATGGTTCCCATGGTTTGGATATCATCGCCGTAGCTCATGAGAGTGATAAGAGGGGTAACAAGCCCCACGGAAAGAATGATGATCATCACAAAAGTGACTGCTGCTGAGCGTTCCGCCGCGCGCCAATAATCCCCCTGATTGGAAGAACGGGGAGGAGGGGTTGCCGCATAATGGCAAGAGAAAAAGGTCATGGGAAGAATATAGTATCGCATCCAGGAAATGTAGCTGTTTGCCGCTTCATAAGCGTCTCTTACAAAGCGGGCGTAACCGGATTTTGTTTTTCCGAAGACCTTGATGACCTGAATCCCTCCAATGTATTCCACGGAGGTATTGTTCTAGGTTTTCGTCGCTTCCACGGCATGCTCATAAAACTTTGACTGCCGCCCATCATGACGGCAAAGCTTACAAGCCCGATAGGAAGGGTAAGGAGCTCGGCAAGTCCCATTCTCCAATCCAGACTAAAAATGTATAGGAGAATACATAGGGGAATCAGTAGATTCGCCGTGAATTCCGGCACGATATGGGCGAGTGTGGTTTTCCATACTGTCAATCCGCTCGATGATTGTGCTTTTTCAAAGCCCCGGAGCTTTGCTCCTGTACTGCACCCAGAGGGCATACGGCTGAGCTTTTTCCGTGCAGCGCTTTCGGATCTCCGAGAACGGCAAAGGTCGCCGCGTGACTCTCCCGGTGGAAAGGGAATGGAAGAGAACTCTCCCTGTCCATAGGGAGCGCCATGATAAGAGATTTTCCGAGATAGAAGGAGAAATCCTGATTGCCGCTCATCAGGCCCTCTACAAGCTCCACAATCACAAAAATACGGGGGCAAGGGAAAAAGGCCACCTGATGAGGGCAAAAATACGCTTTTTATGTACTCCTTCTTATGAGATCCCGTCTGAGACAGGGCCCAAAGAATCGGAGAAGGGGATTTTTCCTGATGAGAAGCGTTTTGTACAAGAGATTCATGCTCTCTTCATGATATTAGCACCCTCCCTAAAAGTTAGCTATAACTAATGCAATCCTAGACCTCTGATTTTTTTCACTGTCAAGAGCTTTACGGGATGCCGTGATTTCTGTAAAGGGTACGCTTTGCGATGTAGAGAGAAACGTATCCAGAGACTTTGACAAGAAGCGCTACGGTGCTTATTGTCATGCGTAGGCGAGTTTTTAGGGGAAAGAGGGTGAGTATGAAGAATGGAGATATGTCGGTAAAAAGAAAGATAAAAAGCCGTGCAGCAGGCGGAAAAACAGAGTTTAGGACAGAGGGCAGTGGGGCTGTGCGGGCGGATTACCGCACGGAGGCTTGTCAGGAAAGCTTTATCTGCGCGCACTGCGGAAGAGAGATTCACCCTGAGGGGGCAGGTTCCAATCATCGAAATCATTGTCCATATTGTCTTTACAGCCTTCATGTGGACGAGGAGGCAGGAGACAGAAGCTCCTCTTGCCGCGGGGAAATGGAGCCTATTGCCATTGTTTCGAGAGAAGACGGGGACTGGAGTATTTTGCACCGTTGCAAGCGTTGCGGTAAGCTGAATCTGAACCGGGCTCTTGCAGATGATAATCCCGTTCTTTTGACAAGTCTTGCGGCAAGGCCGCTTGCCTCTCCTCCCTTCCCGCTAAGTTATCTGGAGAAGTTTTTGGACGGGAAAGTGTAGTACAGGTTGAAGGAAAGTGTAGTACAGGTAGAAGGGGAAAAGGGAAAAATGAAAAAGAATCTCTTGGTAGCGCAGTCCGGCGGCCCGACAGCGGTAATTAATGCCAGTCTTTCAGGGGTAATCAGGGAAGCGCTAAGACAGGAAAAGATAGAGGAAGTATACGGTGCACGCTATGGGATAGAAGGAGTTTTTCGAGAGGATTTTCTGAACTCTGGGCGAAGATTGTGACAGGAACAGCAGGAAGCGCTTTTTCCGGGAAAAAGTATGGATTATACAGGGCTTCTCTCCTCTTGCTAGGGAGCTTTTACGAGGAGAGTGGAGGAGGAAAGAGGAACGGAGGAAGAAGGGCTCAAAAATCCGCTTTTGCCGCATACTTTGCCCTGTCTTGCTACCAACACCCTCTTCAGCTCTTGGCTCCTGTAGAAAAAGCTGCAAGATCCCGAGAAGGATCCCTGCAGATTTTGAGGAGTTGCTTCGTATTTTCAAAAATGGAATATTGATACTTTTCTTTATATAGGCGGTAATGATTCCATGGATACGGCATGGAAGCTTTCTCTATTTTAAGAGTATAGGAGAGGATATTCAGGTTATCGGTGTACCGAAGACCATTGACAATGACTTATGCGGAATAGACCACTGCCCGGGCTTTGCTTCGTCTGTAAAATACTCTAAGCTCCTGTCTTTTTAGAGCTGGAGGAGGAATGCAGAGTCTATGATAAAAAAATTATGTGATGATAGTGGAAATGATGGGGAGAAACGCAGGCTGGCTTACGGCAGCTGCGGCACTTTTCCGCGGAGCGAGGCAGTATTCCGTATTTAATTTACGTGGAGGAAAGCACATTTTCCAAAGAGAAGTTTCTATCCGATATAGAAGAGACGCTGAAAGAGCATCCGCACATTATGGTTGCGTGGTTTCGAAGGAGTGAAGGACGAAAGCGGGCGTTTTCTATACCCACGGGAAGGAAGAAGGAGAGAAGGATAGCTTCGGGCATAGTATCGCAGGGGGAACCGGAGCGGTACTGGAGGGCTTTCTTCATGAAGCGGCTGAGTCGGAAGCTATGCGCTACCCCGATTATTAAAGAAAAGAAAGTGAAAAAGCCGTGCGATAGAATTTAACTTATTACAGCGCTGCGCAAGTCACAGCCTGTCTAAAACCGATGTGCTTTGAGGCTTTTTTTCTCTGGGAGAGTCGGTTGCTCTTCTTGCACTTTCCGAAGAAAGCGGAAAATGGCAAGTCTTAAGCGGGTAAACGGAATTGAATGGAGAGTATATGGTGCAGTTTACCTCCGTTCCGCTGGAAGAGGTGGCTAATAAGGAAAAAGCTTCCCTAAGGAGTGGATTTCTGAAAATGGACATAGCTTGAAGGAGGAATGTCTTTTATACCTTCGTCCCTTTGATTTTGGGAGAATGCAGCGCGGAGTATGAGGACGGACTCCGCATACATTCGCTTGTTTTAAGTCCTGCGCTGCTTTTAAATCTGCTACACCGATTTACATTCTGCGCAGAAAAATGTGAGAAGTTTTTGTATAAAAGAGAATCCTGCTTATGTAGGGTTAATTGTTATATACTAAGCGGAAAAAGACCGATTAATTGTAAGGGAGGAGGGGATACTTATGTCGAAACGAACAGGAGCGGTCCACAGAGAGGATCAAAACAGTGTCGGAAGACTGCTTTTTGTGGTGATTGCCGTTCTTTTGCAGATATCTTGGTTTTTATTTGGTTTTAGTTCGTCTAGTGGACAATTACATCACTTTTTCCATTGCCTTCCGTGTGTTTTCCGTTCTTTCCATTTTTCCATTATCGGAAAGCGAACCAATGCTTCTATCAAGATGACCTGGGTTGTCTTTATTATGGCTATGCTGATTTTAGGCTGGGTACTTACTTTTTGGTTTACGGAACTAATTTCAGAAGCACGATGAGAAGGCGCTTTGAACTGGCGGACAGTATGCTTTTCCCCTACCTAGATCAGAGTCATGTGGTTTTGGGAGAACTCCTTAAGGAAAATAAGGGAGTCGGAAATCAGTTTGCCATGTTGGAGCATTCGGTAGGCTTTTCCTGTTTACCGAAATACGGAAGTGATTTTCATAAGGAAGCCAGTCTGGGCTTTGAGGCGCAGCTTGAAGCACTACGAGTCGCAAAGAAATTTATTTTCATGGAATACCATGACAGAGAACCGACAGCTTTTTCAGGAAATGAAAGAAATTCTTCTTCAGAAGGCTAAAGAAGGGGTGGAGGTCCGCCTTTTTTATGATGATGGGGCTCGGTCGGATTTGATCAACTCGATTTTTAAAGGAGCTGGAGGATGGCGGAATTCAATGCCGGATTTTCAATCCGATTGTACCGATAGTGAATCTTTTTATGAATAATAGAGATCACCGAAAAATCACGGTGGTAGACGGACAAGTCGGCTTTACGGGCGGCTATAATCTCGCTGATGAGTATTTTAATATTCGCTCTCCCTATGGCTATTGGAAGGATACGGGGATTCGTCTTAGGGAGAGGCGGTAGGAAGTCTTACTATGCTTTTCCTTGAGATGTGGCACGCCATGGATGACAGCCCGGTAAGGGGACTTTACAACTATCTTCCAAGGCATTGGGACTATTATCCGGGAGAAGGGTATTGTGCGCCGTATGGAGATTCTCCTATAGATGACATGCCGGTAGGGGAAGATGTTTACCTGAACATGATTGAATCGGCTGAGGATTGTGCATATATTACCACGCCTTATTTGATTATTACGGATGAGATGAGCAGAGCTCTTTGCAATGCTGCAAAAAGAGGGGTAGATGTGCGTATCGTCTTACCGGGGATTCCGGATAAGAAAATGGTTTATGCCATCAGTCGCTCCTATTATGCTCAGCTTCTTAGGGCCGGGGTGCGTATTTATGAGTATTCTCCGGGTTTCCTTCATTCCAAACAGGTTTTGGTGGATTATCGCCTTGCTGCGGTAGGAACGATCAACTTTGACTATCGCCTCTTTACCATCACTTTGAAAAACGGAGTGCTGATTTACGAGAGTCCCTGTATATTTGATATAGCGGATGATTTTTATGAGCTATTCCGTACATCGAGAGAGGTCAGCAGGGATTGGGACAGGAAGCGCAGTATTTTCAAGAGAAGTCTGCAGGGCTTCCTGCGCTTTATTGCACCGCTTTTTATAAAATGAGATAGAAGAGAGGCCCTGTAATCCATCCAGATTTCCCAAAGGCCTTTTAAAAGCAGGTTTTCATCAACGATGATTTCGTGCTTACAGTAGGGGCAAATAAGATGGGAAAGTCCTCCGGGTTGCAAGAAGACTGGCATCTTCTCCGAGCTCATTTTAAAAAAAGCGATCAATGATGCCGTCTAAGGAGCCTGCCGTGCCGTAACAATTCCGGAGCGCATGGCGTCGACTGTGTTTAAAGAAATCAACTTTTTTGCCGGTGCGACATCGATAGAAGGTAGGAGAGAGGTTTCTTTTGCGAGAGCGTTCATAGAAATACCTACTCCGGGGAGAATGACGCCTCCCATAAATATCCCTCCTTACTCACAACGGTTAGTGTGCTTGCCGTTCCCATATCGATGATGATTGCCGGAAGCGGATAGAGTTTTTTTGCCGCTACAGCAGAAACAATTAAGTCCGGGCCGACCTCCTCGTGCGATGCGGAGGAAAAGGAGAGGGCGGAAACATTTTCACTGTTCACAATAAAACATTCTTTCATACCCAATATTTCTGCGGCTTTCTTAAATGAACCGGTCAGCTCCGGCACAACGGAAGAGAGTACCATGGCCTGAAACTCGTGGGCACAAATCTTAAGGAGGTGCAGATTTCGTCAATATCGGCAGCATACTCGTAGCCGGGTTTTTGCGATTACTTTCCATGCAGAAAAATCTGCGCGATTTCTCCGTCTTCCTTAATACAACCGAAAATTGGTGTGGGTGTTTCCGCAATCGATGGCTAATATCATTTTTATCCTCCTAAGGATTTCATTTTTAAATATTTTCCACTTCGTCTTTTGTGAAGCGCACTCCTGAAAGAATCCTAATAATAACAGGAACTAAAAGGAGATTAATCAGAAGTTCTGCCAAAAAGTTAATGCCCAGGATACTGAACAAAATAAATTGCATAACAGCTTCCTTTCCATTTGCCCAAATGACTAAAAGTATCCTGAAAGAAAAAGCAGTAATCCGAGGATAAAGATTCCGGTATTTACGATCGGAGCAAGAATAGCTGCAAGGAAGATAGTAGATTTTTACGGCTTCCGCCTTTTGGGAAAGTGCTTTTCCTTCTCCTTCCGAGTTCTTAACCGGGAGAGCGGCAAGATATCCGGCAGCTGTACTTTTAAAAAGGCATAGAAGAAGAGTAATAATCGGTCTTTGGCTAAAGAGAACAAAGCCTCCCGCGTCATTTCCGGAAATCACGGAAAAAGCAGACTCAGAGTCCCGAATACAGCCCCCTAAAAAGGCGGCGCTTAAGGGACCGTAGAGAATAGCCCCCAAAAATGATGGGAACCAAAGTAAAGGTTATGTTGAAAGGACCGAACTTTACACTGCCCAGTATCAGCTGTAAGCTTTAAGACCACTGCGGAAAGGATGGCAGTGCCGACAAGCCTTTTTACGAAGATCGCATTTTTCATAAAAACTCCCTCATAAAACAGAAAAAATAATACAACACAAAAATACTACATGGCATAGTTTGAACTGTCAATCCAAAGAAGAAAGCTTGTGTTTTTTTATAGAATTATTAGAGCCTGTCTCTTGCATTGAAGGCGGCTATTTTGTAGAATTAAACGAATATTCTTCCTTGTGTTTTCGGGGGATAAGCTTTTATTTTATTATATTTTATTTAGGAGAAGAATCTATAGCTATGATAGATAAGATTATGCAGGAAATGGGACTTCCTGCTTTTTACGGTATTACTTTTGTATTATGCGGTTAAGCTTTTGGTATTTCAGGATATTGAAAGTATTCGCCCAAAGGGGCGCCTCCTATTCAGGATAAAAAGGGCTATGGAAGAGATGCAGGGATATTGGTTCTTGTGTTTGCGGCTATTACCTTAGCGGCTTCTTTTTGCATGCTGCTTCACCCGTTTCTCGGCATTGCGCTGGTTTTTTTAGGTCTGCTTCTTACCGGACTGCAGTTTAGGCGCATAGAAGAAAAAGTATAGCGGGGAGAAGAGATGAAAGAATATTCCGTACTTTTTAGTGGATGATGAAGAGGACGTGATAGAGGCCATTACCCGGAAGATCGATTGGGAGGCTATGGGCTACAGCCTTGCGGGCTATGCAAAAAACGGTTTAGAGGCGTTGGAAATTGCGGAGGAGAAGCAGATTGATGTGGTGCTGACCGATATCAAGATGCCTTATATGGACGGCTTAACTCTTTCCCATAAACTTAAGGAGCTTTATCCTTCCGTTAAGATTATTATTTTTTTCCGGCTTCGATGAGTTCGAGTATGCTAAAGAGGCGATTCGTTTGGAGGCGGAGGAATATTTGCTTAAACCGGTAGACAGCAATGAGCTATCCCGCATTTTCAAAAGAGTCAGAGACCGCTTGGACGAAGAATTTGATGAGAAACAGAATATCAATCAGCTGAAGAACTATTATATGGAGAGTCTTCCTATTTTACAGGAGAGCTTCTATACCTCCCTGATTGAAGGAAATGTAAGACAGGAAGAGCTGGAACATACTATGCTGGATTATCAGATCAGCCTCCCGGGAAAAAAATACTGCGTAGTGCTTTTGCATAACAGCATCAGTCTTTTCTCCGGAAGGAATCAATCCGGTTCTGATTACCATGTCGATTCGCAAGCTTGCAGAGGAAAGGCTCAGTCAAAGCTGGAGAGCATGCTTCTTTACATATCTTGGGAATACTGTGGTAATTACCCAAATGGAAAAAGAGGAGGACAGCTACAGGCTGACCGATGAGCTGGAAACGCTTTGCCGTATGGCAAAGCATGTTTGTAATGCTACCATTACGGCAGGAATCGGAAAGACGGTTTCTTCTCTTATGGATTTACCCTTATCTTATATGGGAGCAAGAGACGCGGTGGCTTATAGGGTTATATATGGAAGAGGTAAAGCCATTGCCGTTTCCGATATTAATCCGGAGGAAAAGGAGAATCGTTCTCTAAACCGTGAGCTTTTAGACGAAGAGAGGCTTCTGGACATTTATCGCAGCATTCGTATGGCATCGAAGGAAGAGTTGCATAAGGATATAGACCTCTATATTAAAAAACAGCAGTTTGGAAAAAGCCTTCTCTGCAGGAGTATCAGTTCTTTTTGATGGATTTAGTGACCAATATCCATAAATTTCTTTTTGTCCAATCAGGTAGATGCGGGGCTGATTTTCCCTGAAGGAAGAGGATGTCTACCAAAAAGGTGCAGCAGTTCAATCTGGAAGAGCTTTCCGCTTGGATGAAGCAGGTCTGTGAGAAGGTACAGGTCTTGATTCAGGAGAAGGAAGCGACAAGACCAAGTCTTTTGTGAAGAAGGCTGTAGAGCATGTGCACAGTCATTATATGGACAAAGATCTTTCCGTGGAGGCACTTTCCTTTGAACTTCATGTTTCTGCGGCCTATTTTTTTCCACCGTATTTAAGAAGGAAACCGAAAAAAGCTTTTATCAATTACTTAACGGACTATCGTATGGAAAAGGCGCTAAGACTCTTGGTGGAAGAGGAGGAGAAAACTTATATTATAGCGGAATCCGTAGGATATTCGGATCCCAATTATTTCAGCTATGCTTTTAAGAAAAAATTCGGAATGTCCCTGTCTAAATATAAAAACCAGCGGTATGAAAAAAGAGGATGCATGATGAAGATGCCGGAAAGTGGGCTATCCCCGGAAGGGGGAAGAGAAGAAAAGCATAAAGATAAGAGCGCAAAGAGAAGTTTCTTGCAGGATGTTTTTTTTCAAAAGGGCTATTTCCCTTTTCTTTCTGCGGAGTCTCCTTTTCGCTCTTTTCACAATATGATTCTTTTGAGCTTTATGTTCCTTTCCGTACTGATTATCTTATTTTTATCTTCAATTTTGTATTTGCAATTTTCCTCCCGCTTAAAGAAAGAGCAGGAAACGCAGACGGAGCTTCTCTTAAAGCAGGGAGCCAACCAGCTGGAGGACTATTTGGTGAGCATGCGTCGTATTTCAGATGCCATGTATTACGATGTAATTAAAGGATCGGATCTTAATCTACCCGGTATTAATGAAGAAATGAATCTTTGTATGAGGCACATAAGGATAAGCTTGTTTCGTTGCCATTTTTTTCTTCCAAAGGGAAGTTGATTTTCAGCAGTCCCTGATTTCTTCGGAAAAGAAAAATCGGAAGGTTATGGAGCAGGGCTTTTTTTCTGTTGCTGTGGAACAGGTGGAAAACTTGCATTTTTCTCTTCCTCATGTGCAGAATCTTTTTGATGATCCTTCCTTTCGTACCCACTGGGTTATTTCTAGCCGGGCGGTGGAGCTGAACCGTGAAGGGATGAGTGATAACGGCGTACTGCTTGTAGATATGAATTATGATTCTGTGGAACGAATGATGGAGAAGCTTAACGGGGAGGATAATGCCCGCTATTTTTACCTTTGCGACAAGGAGGGGAAACTGATTTATCACCCGCGTATACGCGAGATTCTTCGGGACAGCTTTTCAGGAAAAATGCGGAGGAAACCGCGGAGTGGGAGGACGGAATTCACTATATAAAAAAGGAGAAAGGGAAAAAAACGGTCATTATTGACACGATAGGCTATACCGGTTGGAAAATGGTATCGGTTATGGAGGAGAAGAACCGAATTTTTGCTCACGGGGGAATGCTTTATTATGTCTTTATCTTGATTTCCTTAACTCTTCTTATTTCACTTGTTTTTAACCAGCTTCTCTCTCTTAGGCTTTCCTATCCGATTCGAAAGTTGAATGAAGACATAGAAAGTATGGGGGAAAAGCGTTTGTCGATATCGGAAATTTCCGATTACGGAAGTACGGAAATCATTCACTTTAGGAAAAACCCTTCTACAATCCTTTTCAAAAAGATAGACGAGCTGACGGAGGAAAAAGCTTCATGAGCAGGAGGAGAAAAGACAGGCGGAAATGGATGCATTGCAGTCACAGATAAATCCGCATTTCCTCTATAACACGCTGGAATCCGTGGTCTGGATGATTGAAAGTGAAAAGCGGGAAAATGCAGTATTTATGGTGACGCAACTCGCCAGCTTTTTCCGCATCAGTCTTTCCGCGGGTAGAAATATTATTCCGCTTTCTCAGGAGCTTTTGCATGCAGAAAACTATATGAATATCCAAAAGCTTCGTTTTAAAAATAAATTTTCCGTTTTTTTCGAGGTTCCTAAGGAGGTCTTTAGACTGCCTGACGGTGAAACTTATTTTGCAGCCGATTTTGGAAAAATGCGATTTATCACGGCATGGAGGGGATGGACGGAGACGGAGAAATTCGAATAAGGGGAGAAAGAATAGAAGGGGATATTCCGCAGATCCTTCTGTCAGTAGAGGATAACGGCTTTGGAATGACGGAGGAAAAAGCGACCGCCCTTTTAGAAAGAGAGGACAGTCTTCCCAGCTTTTTCCGCTCAAAAAAGAGAGGATCCGGGGTAGGGCTTATCAATGTGCATAAGAGAATTCGCCTCCGATTCGGCCCGGAATACGGACTAAAGATTATCACGGCTCCGGACGAGGGAACGAAGGTGGAAATCCGCCTTCCTTTCATAGAATTTACGGAGGAAAAATCGGAAAGGCCTTGAACAGGGAAATTTATTTGCAGGAAAAAAAGGAAGCTCCTGAGGGAGGGAAGAGCTCATGAAGGAAAAACCGACTATTTACAACGGGCTTGGGAATCATAGCGTTTTTTTACTGCTTCTCTCTCCTTGGGAAAAACTGTTGGGAGAAAATCAGGCTCCAAAAATATAAGCTATCCATCGTGGTTGACCGCAGCAGTTCCGCGGGTTGGGAGAAGTTTAGGAAGGGCTTAAATGCAGCTGCGAAGCATTACAACTTAGAATGTAATTTCGTGACCACGAATCGCTTTATTTCCATTCAGCAGGAGTATTTAAGTATTTCCAGAGAAAATAAATAGCGGAGCGGACGGGATTATTACGGAGCTTCGTGCTACGGAAGGAACCGGAGAAATACTGAATGAGCTGGGAAAAACAGCAAAATTGCGTTAGTGAACAGTGAGAAGGAATTTACGGAGGCTTCCGCTTTCGTGTCCTCTGTAGGCGTGGACGAAGAAGCCCTCGGAAAGGCTTTTTGGGAGCGGAGGTTTTTGCGGAGTAATCTGCAGAAATATAAGCTCCGTATAGGGATTCTTTCCGGGAATCAAAATAAAGGAAATTTGAAAAGGCGCCTTCTTTCCCTGAAGAAGCAGCTCCTTGAAAATGGGCAGGAAATTGTCTGGGAAATTGAAGATAAAGGTCAGGTTTTGAAGGAACTTAACCGTGCGAATCACAAGAGAAGCGTAGATGTCATTATTGCCTTTGGAAAACGACAGCTTGGAAAATTGCGGCAAGATATTTAAGAGATACGGGAAGAAGCTTTGTGGAGCTTTATGGAGTGGGAGATTCCGATGAAGCGGTTTACAATTTGGATGCCGGCCTGATTAGAACATTGATTGTTATTGATCAATATGCAATGGCCTATTCCGCCGTGGAAGGTCTTTGGCTCAGCCTCTCCAACAGCAGGAGAGCGTCCGAGGATAGGCTGGTAGATTTTTATGTAGTTAAGGCAAGCAATATGTATACTGATGAGATAGAACATATTTTATTTCCTACAGGCTAGTACAGGGCTTTTGAGAGAAAAATTGCTTCCGACAAAATTATTTATAGGCCCGGGACAGGAGTTTATTATGAAAAGGAAAACAGCCATATCTCTACTTATACTCTTTAGCTTCTTGCTTCTTTTAAGCTGTAGAAAGGCGGAAGAAAAGGGTGAAAAGAAAAATCAAAATAGGGATCAGTCTTTATGATAGTTACGATACCTTCCTGACAGGCTATATGAAGGCCTTTGACAAGGAAGTAGCGGAAAGGCGCTCAGAGGGCTATGAGCTGAGTGTATCCCGCTATGATGCGGAAGGAAGTCAGGCGATGCAAAATGAGCAGGTAGAGGAAATGCTGCAAAATTCCTGTGATGTACTTTGTGTGAACTTGGTTGATCGTACGGCTCCTTCGGAAATCATTGATATGGCTCAAAAGAAAAAATGTGCCTGTTATTTTCTTTAACAGAGAACTGGTGGAAGAGGATCTTTCCTGTTGGAACAGACTCTATTATGTGGGAGCGGATGCAAAGCAGTCGGGAATCATGCAGGGAGAATTAATTGCAGAGGACTTTCTTTCGAAGGACAGGAGGCTTCCGCGCTCTCGCCTTTGGTGGATAAAAATGAAGATGGAAGGATTCAGTATATTATCTTTGAAGGTGAGGCCGGACATCAGGACTCTATCATGCGTACCGAGTATGTAATCAATACTTTAATGAAGAAGAAAATTTCTCTGGAAAGGCTGAGCTACGGGATTGCAAACTGGAATAGGGCGGAAGCACAGAGTAAGATGATGCAGTTTTTATTCTGAATTTTCAGGATAAGATTGAATTAATTATTTCGAACAATGACGACATGGCGCTTGGCGTAATCGATGCGTATGATAAAATAGGGGTGCCTAAAGATAAACGCCCTTTGATTTACGGCATAGACGGAACAAAGGTAGGAGTTAATGCGGTAAAAAAGGGAAGCCTCCAGGCTACAGTATATAATGACGGAAGAGGGCAGGCGGAAGCACTGTTTCGTCTGGCATTTCAACTGGCAGTCTCTACAGGAGAAAAGGAGGAAATTCAGAAGATTACCAGATTCCCCTATGCGAAGGTAAATCAGGAAAAATTGTGAAGAATTTCTACAGGAAGATTAAGTTGCATTCTTTTTGGAGTAATGAAAGGGAGTGAACAAATGAAGGAGAAAAAAATGGAGAATAGGAAGAGAATAGATTACGGTATTACGGGTATTCCGTTTGCGGCAATACTTCTTTTATGCTTTTTCTTTTTTATTTATCCGGAAAATTCGAATCGAATTCTTTCCGGAATCAGGAACTTTTTGGGAACAGAGTTTGCGGTATATTATTTGGGACTTGGGGCCTTTGTTTTTCTGCTGTCGCTTTATATAGCTTTTTCTTCCTACGGAGACATAGTTCTCGGAAAGCCGGATGAAAAACCGAAATATTCCTTCTTCAGCTGGGGAAGTATGATGTTTACCGCAGGACTGGCCGCGGATATCCTCTTCTATTCTTTTTGTGAGTGGATTCTTTACCTAAAGGAGCCCTATGTTCAGAGTCTTGGAAGAAGAGAAGAGTGGGCGACAGCCTATACTCTTTTTCACTGGGGACCTATTCCTTGGAGTTTTTACCTAGTTCTTGCTTCTGCCTTCGGTTTTATGCTTCATGTAAGAAAGCGGAGCCGACAGCGTTATTCAGAGGCATGCAGACCTATTTTGAAGGAAAAAGACAGATGGCCTTTTGGGAAAAGGTATTGATATTTTGGCTATATTTGCCCTGCTGGCAGGAACAGCCACGACCTTTTCCGTGGCGACACCTCTAATGGCGGAAATTATGCAAAAGCTTTTGCCGGGGGTTTCCTTAAGAGAATTGACGCTTATCATTTTAGTTGTGACTTGTGCACTCTATACTGTTTCCCTACTGAAGGGAATGATGGGGATTTCTCTTCTTGCTAAGGCCTGTACTTGGCTGTTTTATGCACTTTTAGCCTATGTCTTTTTTGCGGGAGGAGCAGCCAATTTCATTTTGAAACATGGATTTCTTGCTCTGGGAAAGATGATAGAGCACTTTCCAACGATGGCCAGCTATACCGATCCTATGGGAGAAAAACCATTTTCCGGAAAAACTGGACTATTTTCTATTGGGCCTATTGGATGGTATGGTGTGGCATCCCCTCTTTATTGGAAGCATCAGTAAAGGGAGAACGATACGACAGACGATTCTCGGAGGCTATGTTTTTGGTGTGGGAAGTACCTTTGTCAGCTTTCTCATTTTAGGAAACTATGCCCTCTCCCTCGAACTATTTCATAGATTGCCTGTAGTGGAAATCTACGAAAGTAGTCAATCTCTTTATGAGACAGTGGTGAAATGCTTGGAGAGCCTTCCCTATGCGCCTATAGTGCTTACGCTTTTACTTTTCAGTATGTTTGCCTTTTATGCAACCTCCTTTGACTCTATTGCCCTAGTGGCTTCACAGTATAGCTATAAAAAGCCTTGCAGAAGGAGAGGAACCGGGAAAAAAGTGCAGGGATTTTGGGCGATTCTCTTGATTCTTTTGCCTTTGGCTTTGGTTTTTCGGAAAGTTCTATGGCAAACTTACAGTCTGTCTCGATTATTGCCGCATTTCCTATCGGTTTTGTGATTTTTGCTTATCAGCTTCAGCTTTTTAAAGGATGCAAAAAAATATGAAAGAAGAGAAAGGTACAGGGTAAATGTTTCAGGGATTTTTAATTATGATAATGATATATGGCGTTTTATAGGGAGACTTGCGGATATCATGGTTTTGAATCTGCTGTGGATTGTTTTTCACTTCCTTTACTTAGCTTCGGTATTTCCACTACCGCCCTATATTACTGTACCTTGAAAAATCGTAAAGGATGAGGACGACGGGAATATTCGAATGTTTATTCGCTCCTTTAAAAAATTGAGGGAAGGACTCATCATATGGTTAATTTTATTACCGATTTTACTGATTCTCCTTTTGGACCACCGCTTCTTTACGGAGGTTTTCAGTGACAACACGGTTCTGCGTTTCTTCCTTAGAGGGATAACGGACGCATTGCTTTTTGCTTTGGTGCTTTGTCTTTCTTTATGTTTGGCCCTTTGCTTTCCCGCTATGAGAATAGCTGGAAAAAACGCTGATTCTTGCGCTTCTTATGTCTATACGCCATCTCCCCTACACTTTGGGAATGTTGGCAATCGATATTTTTGGGAATCGTAGGAGTTTTTTTCTCCTGAGAATTTTCCCTATTTTTGTGCCTTTGTTTTTTATCTTGGGATTTCCGCTTTTGGCCTGGTTGAATTCCGTTTTCTTCCGGAGAATTTTTGCGAAGTATGAAAAAAAGAAAGAAAAAATTACCCCATAAAAGGGAGGAGGCAGGAGCAAACTTATGGATGCCCCTGCCGAGTATTATGAAAAAAATCTATTAATTGAATAACGATTTTTTTCGTTATCTGATACAAAGTATAAAAAAAGAGGAATGAATAAACTATGTTTAGGCTGTAAACAATGTGCTAACAAAATATGAATGAATCATGAACCTTTAAATTGAAGAGAAGAGAGATGCGGAAGCGATAAGGGAGTGAGAAAATGCTATATAATGAAGAGATGAAAAATCGACACGGGATCCGTTTTTCGGATTGGCCGAAGGCCTATTACAAGGAGAGGGATCCCTTAAAAAGAGAAGTATTCATAAAGGGGAAAAATAGAGAGGCTGAAGGATGCGGAAGGCAGTTTAGAAGATAATAGCAGGGAAGAAGAAAAAAAGAGAGAAGAAGAGAGGCTTTTTCGTACTGTATGAGAGATATCCTTCATTAAAGGAAAAAGAAGGAAGGGAAAGCCGGCATTTTCCAAAATGGAAACACGGTTGTTGATCGTTATATGTTCAGCTGGTTAAATATTTTAATCTGCGGACGTGCAGGGATTCATTTTTGGAATAAAAAGTCTTTGAAAAAGAAGTGGCAGAGCTCTTGGATATTTTTTTCATCTTTCGGAGGAGGAAGCCGGTGAGTCCCTTTGTCGAATTAAGAAAGTCGGAATGGGAGAGCTTTGCTTCCTTTTTGGATAGAAACCTGCGTAGGAGATAAGAGTTATTCGTCCACAGTTTTTGGATTTCTTAGAATGAGCGATGAGTCCTTGGCAAAGAAGATGGGCCGAGAAATTGCCGATGCGATGGTTTTTATTCCGAGGGCCTTGGGGCTGGAGGAAAAGGCAAAGCCGTTAAAGGAAGTCTTTATGCAGTGCTACTGCAAAAGCATTTACCAAGGAGAAAAGTATTGGGAGGAGTTTTTTTAAATGAGGATAGAGGCAGTCATTTTTGATGTGGACGGCACTATATGGGACAGTGCGGAAAGAGTTGCGGAGTCTTGGACGGAAGCTTTTTTTCGGATTTTCCGGAAACTAAGGGAATCGAGGTAAGTGCCGGAGAGCTGGCAAGCTATATGGGGCTTACTATGGAAAAAATAGAGGCTAAGATTCTTCCGGGAATAGAGCCTATGCGAAGACGGGAAATGATGAACTATGCCGTGGACTATGAAAACCGCTACCTGGTTGAGCACCCAGGAGTGTTTTATCCCGATTTTTACAAGTATAAAAAGCCTTAAAGGAGGAGGGGAGAAAGCTCTATATCGTTTCCAACTGCCAGTCCGGATATATTGAGGCAATGCTTGCAGCGGCAAAGCTTTCCTTTGGAAAGGGCCGGGATTTTGAGGATATTGAATGCTTCGGTAATACGGAAAAGTCCAAGGCGGAGAATATCCGTTTACTGATGAAAAGAAATGCGATTTCTTCGGAAAAAGGCGGTCTATGTCGGAGATACGGAGCTCGATGGGGAATCGGCTAAAGCGGCAGGAATTCCCTTTATCTTTGCTAGCTACGGCTTTGGAAATCCGAAGGAATATGCCGGAAAGATTTCCCGGTTGTCAGAGCTCTCGGAGCTTATTCGAAAGTTCGAGAATTAGCAGGCGGATATTCCTTTTCTTGCACTTTTTCTTAAAAAGCACTATACTTGTTGAGCGATTTACAGGAGAAGCTTTTTAAAAATATACATAAAGAGTACAAGAGCCATGAAACGAAGGGGATTTTTGGCTCTTAAATAAAAAAATAAGTTGAGGTTTATCATGAATGAAGTTTTTCATCATGAGAGGGGGAAATCCTTCGTGGAGAAGTTACCATAGGAGGAGCAAAGAATGCAGCCTTGGGAATTGTTGCAGGTGCATTGCTCACGGAAGATAAAGTTACTATAGAGAATTTGCCGGATGTCAGAGATGTGAATGTTATGCTGGAGGCGCTGAAAGAGGTGGGAGCCAAGGTGGAACGCCCTGATCGGCATACTGCCGTTATTGAAGCGAAGGCAATCAGCACACATAGCATTGATGACGAGTATATTCGTAAAATTCGTGCATCCTATTATTTTATCGGAGCTCTGCTCGGAAAGTATCATGAAGCGACTGTTCCTCTTCCCGGAGGCTGTGCTATCGGACAGCGCCCGATAGACCAGCACTTGAAGGGCTTCCGTGCCCTTGGGACAAAGGCGGAAGTGGAGAACGGATATTTGGTGGCGAAGGCGGAGGAAGGCCTTATCGGAAGCCACATTTATTTGGATGTTGTTTCTGTAGGAGCTACGATTAATATTATGCTTGCGGCAGTCCTGGCAGATGGAGTGACCATTATGGAAAATGTTGCCAAGGAACCCCATATTGTCGATGTAGCCAACTTTTTAAACAGCATGGGAGCCAATATTCGCGGTGCGGGAACCGATACGATTCGTATTAAGGGAGTGAAGCGCCTGCATGGTACAAACTATGCCGTGATTCCTGACCAGATTGAGGCGGGAACCTTTATGTGTGCGGCTGCCATAACCAGAGGAGATATTCTTATTAAAAATGTCATTCCTAAGCACATGGAGTCCATCTCCGCAAAGCTTTTGGAAATGGGAAATACAATTATCGAGTATGATGAAAGCATTCGCGTAGTGGGAAAGCTCGAGCAGAAGGCGACCGATGTAAAGACTCTGCCGTACCCGGGCTTCCCGACAGATATGCAACCTCAGATTTCCGTGACGCTGGTCTTGCTAAAGGAAATTCCGTAGTTACGGAATCTATATTTGAAAAATCGTTTTAAATATGTAGATGAGCTGACCCGAATGGGAGCAAAAATCAAGGTAGAGGGTAATGTTTCCGTGATAGAGGGACAGAAGAGTCTTGGCGGAGCTTCCGTAAATGCACTGGATCTTCGCGCCGGAGCGGCTTTGGTTCTTGCCGGGCTTGCTGCACAGGGCATTACCGTGGTGCATGATATCGGCTATATCCAAAGAGGCTATGAGCACTTTGAGGATAAGCTCCGCGCCTTGGGAGCGGATATTTCCTTAGCGGAAAATGAAAAGGAACAGCAAAAATTTAGAATGAAGGCCGTATAATAGCTTATTCATTCTGCCAGCAACATGCATACTCCAGAAAATAAGCTACTCCGTATTTCATTACGGACTCTTCAATCTGAAAATAGGGGCTGTGCTGCGGACAGCGCAGAGCTTCATCTTCCTTTCCGATACCTAAAATCAGAAAGGCCTTCGGGTTTTCATATTTTGCAAAATCCTCTCCTCCCGTAATAAAAGGGAGGGTGAGGATTTTTTCTTTTGGAAAAACCTTCTCGATTGCTTTTTTTCCTGTTCTTACCACTTCTTCATCATTGATGGTAACTGGCGGACCGGGAGCATATTCTACCGTGATTTCGGCACGGCTCTCCAAAGATACTCCCTCTGCAACTCTTTTTAAAATATTTGGAAATTCTTCTCTTAATGCGGAATCCGCAGCCCGACAGGTTCCCTTTAAAAGGGCACTCTCCGGAATAATATTGAAGTTACTTTTTGCCTCAAAGGAGGTTACGCTGATTACGGAAGGCTGTACGGAAGAAAGCTCTCTCGCTTTGACTCTTTCTAAAGCCTGACAGAAGGAAACTCCTGCACTGATGGGATCGATTCCGTGCTCGGGGTGTGCGGCATGTGTACCCTTTCCTTTTATTGTTACGGAAAAGGTATCTGCAGAAGCCATGACGGGACCGACCGGAAGAGAAGCAACTCCCGTGCAAAGGCGGTAAAGACATGCAGTCCAATCATGCGATCGCATTCTTTTACGGCAGGAAGATCCTTTAAATATCCGGAGCCGCTGTTTGCAATTTCTTCCTCCGCCGGTTGGAAAATGAAGCGGAAATCGAGTGCAAAATCTTCCTTGTGACGATTGGCCAGTACGGCTGTAGAAAGGAGAATTGCAGTATGAGCATCATGCCCGCAGGCATGCATTACCCCGTCTGTCTCGGAAGTAAAGGCACAGTTATTTTTTTCCTGAAGGGGGAGAGCATCGATGTCTGCACGAATTCCCAGAATTTTCTTTTTGTTCTTAACAAGTGTCGCTTGAGGATTGTGCGGTATCTCGTTTTGACTCACTTCCTCTTTGCTTCCGGAAACAAAGGCGATAACCGCAGTTTCATAGGGACAAATATAAGAAATCCCTCCTTTTCCAAGACTTCTATGATTTTTTTCTGCGTATTCCACTCCTTCCAGGAGAGCTCCGGGTGAGCATGGAAATATCGTCTTAACTGAATCAGCTCCTCTTCGAACTCTTCGGCAACGGCTAAACTGTTCATTAGTTTTACTCCTTTTGAAACCCCTTTTTGTAAGCTCTCTTTTAATGAGTGATGCCGATAAAGAATGCGGCATATCCTTTAAGAGTGCAATGACAATTTGTTTTATTTTTAGCACAATTTTTAAGATGGATAAACAGTAGAATAAGAAAGTAAAATAATGCTATAATCTCATGGCAATCTCGGGCACTTTTTTCCAAGTGCTCTGTATAAGACTCGTCTTTAAGAGAAAAATAGGAAGGCGAAACTGAGTAGCGAAAACTTTTTCGAAAAAAGGAATGAGAGGTAGAAAACGATGAAGATAGCAATGGGAAACGATCATGCGGCGGTAGAGATGAAAATGGAGCTCAAGGCCTATTTGGAGGAGCAGGGAATAGAAATCATCAATGTGGGAACAGATAGCTCTGAGCGTTATGACTATCCGCTTGCCGGATTTCAGGTGGCGAGTCTTGTTTCCGAGGGAAAGGCGGATTATGGTATTGCTATCTGCGGGACGGGAATCGGTATCTCTCTTTCCTGCAATAAGGTAGAAGGGATTCGGGCATTTCCTTGTACGGAGCCCTATTCCGCTGTAATGGCAAGACGCCATAACAATGCTAATGTCCTTTGCCTAGGGGCAAGAGTCATCGGTATAGAATTGGCGAAAAATGATTGTAGACAGTTTTCTTCTTGCTGAATTTGAAGGGGGAAGACATGCGGAGCGTGTGGCTCTGATTTCGGAAATCGAAGATAATGCGGAAGCATTCAGGAAGAAGCATTTTTAGGATAGAAAGGGGCTGTAAAAAATCAAAATGATAAATAAATTTTCAGCAATATAGGTCTGAATGTGGGGTAGTCTGAGCCCTGTCGGTACTTGCGAAAAACAAGAGAAACGCAGTTTTTCGCTTAGTATCCAGGCGACAGACTTTTCATCAGAAAAGTCGTCCTGGAACAGACCAACTTCCGAAAGAAGTTGCTTTTTGCGAAGCAAAGTGAGCAGTGGTTAACATAAACCACTGCTCAGTCAGGCGAAGCTAGCAGAGCGTGCCCCAAGTTCAGACCTATATTGCTTAGAAAAAAATATTTTTGATTTTTACAGCCCCTTATAGACCAGCCATTTTCATGGCACTTAGAAAGCTTTCCTTTGATCGTGTAGCAATCAGCTCCTCCGGGAAATGAATTTCCGAAAGTATTTTCTTAACCTTGTCGTATTTTCCTATGGCTGTCGCAAAATGTGCATCACTGGAAATGGAGATGGAGACACCGAGCTCTGCACAGCGTTCTGCAATTTTCTTGCAACGCTCATGGCAATGGTTACAGCCTTTCAGAGAATGCTCGTTGATTTCAATCAGCTTGTTCCTTTCCTTTGCGGCAAGGAGAACGGGATCGATTTCAAAGGGAAGACCGGAACGGCCGATATGCCCTAAGATAAGTACCTTTCTATTTTGCAGGGCATTATAGTAGAGTTCAGTGCATTCCTTCGGTGTTGCTGCATCGGCAAAGCTGTGCCGATGAACGGAGGCAATTACATAATCCATTTTTCCGGTAACTCTTTCGTATAGGGAAAGCGTTTTTGTCCGTATAAAAATCACCATCTATATTTTTTTCGCAATGGGGATGTCGTATCCGAAAAAGATGACCGTAAAGATCCACGATATCCACCTCACAGCCCTGTAAAAGCCGTATTCCGTCTATTTCCTTTGGCCAGATATGACTGACGCAGAGGTACTGGTAGTGGCGAATATTTTCATAATCGGGATAAAGCATGGAGGAAAAATGGTCCGTAGAGCCTAAAAGTGTAAGCCCCGCCTCCTTTGCGGCATGTACATTTTCCAAAAATGGTGGCATAGGCATGCCGGGAATATATCGTATGGGTATGAACATCACATTGTAATTGCATAAAAACCTCTCAATCTATAGGTCCAGGGTAATTTCCACCGGACAGTGGTCGGAGCCCATCACTTCCTGATGGATTGATGCGGAAAGAAGCTTGTCCTTCAGCTTTTCCGAGACTACAAAATAATCGATTCTCCAACCCACATTGCGATCTCTGGCTTTAGTTCTGTAGCTCCACCAACTGTATTCTTCTTCTTTGTCGGGATAAAAGTAACGGAAGGAATCCAGGTAACCGCTTGAGAGTACCCTTGAAAACTTTGCCCTTTCCTCATCGGAGAAGCCGGCACTTAGGTGATTGGTGTCCGGATTTTTCAGGTCAATTTCTTCGTGGGCAACATTTAAGTCTCCACAATACACGACAGGCTTCTTCTCTTCCAGGTTCAAAATATAGTGTAGAAAAGCATCTTCAAATTCCATTCGGTAAGGAAGGCGCTTTAATTCATTTTGGGAATTCGGTACATAAACGGTAATAAGGTAATAGTCTTTAAATTCTAAAGTAATGACGCGGCCCTCTTGGTCATGCTCCTCGATACCTATTCCGTATTGTACGGACAAGGGCTCTTCCTTCGTGAAAACAGCAGTGCCGGAGTAGCCTTTTTTCACTGCATAATTCCAGTATTGAAAATATCCGGGTAAATCAAGCTCAATTTGCCCTTCTTGCAGTTTGGTTTCCTGTAAACAGAAAAATATCCGCATCCAGCTTTTTGAAATCTTCCATAAAGTTCTTGCCCATTACGGCACGCAGTCCGTTGACATTCCAGGAGATTAATTTTTTCATAAAAATCCTTTCTATCTATAAGGTAATAAAATCCAATTTCGATGGAAACTATTTATTCAGCTTTTTTTCCTAAAAAAAGAGTAAAGTCAAGAATTCTTTTTAGGATGATTTTGCATTTAAGAAAAAGCTCTGTTTTTTTGTCGAAAGGATAGAAAGAGCTTCGCACTATCCTCATTAGGCTTCCGGCTTATCTTATATCGAAACAAGGGATTAGGCAAGAAGCATATCCGGGGACAAAAGCTCTATCTATTCAAAAATAAGATTGCAAGCTATACTGTAAAAAGCAGAAGAAGAGAAAGGAAAAAAATATGGCATCCAAAAACTTTGGAAGAAGTAGCAGAATATATGAAAAAAACTGCATTTTAGGAAGGGGCTTTTTCGGGATTAAGCCTGCTTCCCTGTGGAAAAAAATTGAGGATTTGGACAGCGAATATCGCTCGGTTTTTTTATGTGCAGGAAATATCCTTTGAAGCAAGACTGAAGGAGAGAGAGGAAGAGATTGCTGAGCTTAAGAAGAGGATTAGTGCTTTGGAAGCTCTTCTTCCTGAGAATCAAAGGAGCTTGATACAGGAAGCGACTTCGGAAACAGAAGAGGCTCCTTCTATAGAGCATAAAGGAGAGTCGGAAAATGGCTAAAAATAAGGAAAAGGAAAAAAAGAGCCTTGCTCCCTGCGGATGTGATTCGGAAGAAAAAGGCGGTATTATCGGCAAATGTCCGATGTTCGCTCCTTTTTACGCATCTATGTCTTATGGCGGTCTTGATTTACCTTATGTTTTTGTGATTTTCGGAATCTCTCGGTGAAAAATGATGATATGAAGCCGAAGCTTAGTGCCGGAGATCTCATGCTTTATTACAGGCTGGAGGACAAAATCTTTCCCTCGGATGTCTTGGTTTATAAAAAGGACGGAAAGCTTTTTGTGGGGAGAGTTATAGGACAGCCCGGCGATGTAATTAATATTCCGGACGAGGGCGGCCTATTTATAAACGGAAACGCGCAGATTGAGGAAGGTATCTTTTATGATACAAGACCTTATGATACCGAGGCGGTTCGCTATCCCATCACACTAAAGGAAGATGAATATTTTCTAATGGCGGATATGCGTTCCGGCGCAAAGGACAGTAGACTTTTTCGGAGCCGTAAAGCTTAGCGAAATTGAGGGAAAGGTCATTACTATATTGAGAAGATCTTCCTGTGATTTCTTATTTTTAGGAGAGAAGGCTGTATAGAGGGGAAATATTTACCTTTTATGCAGCTTTTTGATTGTACAAAAATAAAAAACTTATTATTTTTTTATGAATTTTGTGATATACATATATAATTTAATTTTGTTCTAATGAATTTGCTGAAATTCACAGAAAAGAATGAAGCGGAAAGCTTTCTTCGGAGTTTGGCAAAAAGAAAAAGAAGTAGAGTAATAAGGGAGGAAAGTATGAAACTAAAGTATATCGGAGACAGTTTTAAGGAAGGCTTAACGGACGGAAAGCTCTATGAGGGTAAGGACATCAATATGTTCTGTGTTGCCCTCATAGATGATACAGGAATTGAAAAAATTTATTCCAGAATCAATCCGGGGCCTTTTGCCGGACAAAGTTGCGGCCGTTGGGAAATTGCATAATAAATTGCAGAGCAAATTTTCACTTCTTTCTTGAAGAAAACTTATATTCTAGGTATACTACTGATGAAAATAAGGGCGTAAGGAGGAAGTATGGCTGACAAAGAAAATCGTGTATGGGGAAAAATCCGAGTGCAGCTTTCGGATGTACAGAATTATTTGTTAAACGGGCAATATAAAGAAGCTGTTATTTTAGATAAAGAGATTTTGGAACTTCTGGTTCAGATGCAGATAGATCAAGCTCTGATGGTTTCCACAAATTTGGAAGGGGATATCAATCAGCTTTTCGAGGGAGGAGTGATTTCCGCGCAGGCTAGAGATGCCTATCATGGAATTCTGTGCCTTTGGAGAGCTTGCAGAGCTGGGGAAAGAAACTTCCGCACAGGATGCGAATGATTCTTTTTCCATGCTTCGCGATGCCCTGTCCTCTTATGTGGACGAGAACCAGGAAGGCAGAGAAAGAAGAAGTGAAAGCGCTACGCAAAGAGTAAATTCTCCGAGCTATGGGGAAGAGAGTACAAGGATTAATCCGAACTCCTATGGAGAGGAAGCACCAAGACTTCGTACAGAGGGCTATGGGGAAAGAAGAGCTTCTTCTGCCCTTATGGAGACAGAGGACGGCTTGGAAATTCCCATTCGGAGAAGTAGTGGAAGAACTTCATCAGCATCTCAAAAGCAAAGAGCCGGACAGAGAAGCGGTACTGCAAAGAGAAGAGCCGGCGGAAGAGTGGGCAGTGCGCAGAGAAAAGGGAAGAAAGTCCTCCGGACAGGAAATGGATCTGGAGAGTCTTATTAAAATCGGCATAGTTGTTGCCTGCCTCTTGATTGTTATTTTAATTATTCGAGCTGTAGCCTTTCCGAAAAAGAAGGCAGTCGTAGAAACGACAGCGGCGGTTAGTACGGAAGTAGAGACAACAGTTGCTCCGGAAACGGAAAGCAGTATGGAAGAGACAACAGAGGCTCCAAAGAGATATTTTGTGACTACCGGTGTTCGTGTACGAACGAAACCGAGTACGACGAATTCTGAAACACTTACTGTTTTGGATGAAGGTACAGAAATTCAATACAAGGGTGATTATGACAGTGAATGGGTAATCATTAACTATAATGGCCAGGAAGCCTATGTGGCAAAGCAGTATGTGAGGAGCGAAGAAATCGAAACAACAGCATCCTCCACGACTGCAAGTACCACGCAGAGTGCATCCGGAGCAAGTAATCGAGACGGATCGACGACCTTGACGGTTGCCCCTTAGAAATTTTTAAACGATAAGAATCAGATATTTTTAAAAAGAAGCTGTAAAAAGTGGAAGATTCTCAAGAGATTTCCACTTTTATAGCTTCTTTTTTTGTGAGAAACGGTCGAAAGAGAGGGAGTAATCCTTCTTGTGAAGAAAAAAATATTTTTTTCTCTAAAAACTTGCATTACAAAAATAGTGGGAATATAATGCTAAGCGTGTACTAAATAGAACTTAAAGCCTTAGAGACAGGAAGGGGGAAGGAAATGGAACAACTTGCTCGGTCTCTTTTAGAAGAATTGAATGTGGAGACCGCCTTTACTATTCCGCTTTTTTTGGGGGATTCCTATTGCGGAGTCGGTGTTTGTGACATGGATTGTCATGGCGATCCTGATTCTTGCGGCATTTCTTTTGGGGAGAAACCTTAGAGTTCGAAACCCGGGGAAGCGGCAGCAGATTGCGGAGCTTATTGTGCTTAAGCTGGATGAGTTTACAAAGGGAACGCTCGGAGAGGAAGCTGCACAATACAGTACTTATATGGCGTCGGTTCTCCTCTTTGTCGGTTTTGTAAACTTGACCGGTATTTTTCGGGATGAAGCTGCCGACAAAGGATTTAAATATTCCGCAGCCCTTGCGGTGATGAGCATTATCCTTGTGGAAGTGGCAGGAATCCGGGCTTTTGGGCTTGGGGGATGGATGAAACGCTTTGCAAAGCCTATGCCGATTCTTACCCCCATTAATATTCTGGAGATATTTATCCGACCGCTTTCACTGTGTATGCGTCTTTTTGGAAATGTCCTTGGCGCATTCGTCATCATGGAACTGGTGACACTGGTAGTTCCTGTGGGCGTACCGCAATCTTATCGCTATATTTTTGATGTTTTTGACGGTCTTATTCAGGCTTATGTCTTTGTATTCCTAACCTCGCTTTATATTGCAGAGGCAGTGGAGTAAGAGTTGAAAGTTAAGAATGGAAAAAGTAATCATAGCCAAGGTCCAATGGCAAACAGCAAAAGAAATATAGAAAAAAAGACTGCAAACAGAATTGTAA